>QMCD01000757.1_pt1 | contig 21956 bp, 14 predicted proteins | sample 1821841 | NCBI WGS metagenome assembly QMCD01 (sample SAMN01991225, study PRJNA193472) | Termite gut metagenome, whole genome shotgun sequencing project. | isolation source: worker | host: Macrotermes natalensis
TAAACCGAAGCAGGAACATACTTGCGACAACTTTCGCAAGTCCAAACCGGAGCAGGAATGCCTTGCGACAACTTTCGCAAGTCCAAACCGGAGCGGGAACATACTTGCGACACTTTTCGCAAGTCTAAACCGGAGCGGGGACAGACTTTCGGAGCTTCCGAAAAGACAAACCGGAGCGAGGACAAGCTTGCGGAGCTTCCGCAAAGGCGAACCGAAGTGGGAACAGGCTTGCGGAGCTTCCGCAAAGGCAAACCGGAGCCAGGACAGGCTTGCGGAGCTTCCGCAAAGGCAAACCGGAGCGGGGACAAGCTTGCGGAGCTTCCGCAAAGGCGAACCGGAGCCAGGACAGGCTTGCGGAACTTCCGCAAAGGCAAACCGGAGCCAGGACAGGCTTGCGGAGCTTCCGCAAAGACAAACCGAAGCGAGGACAGGTTTTCGGAACTTCCGAAAAGGCAAACCGGAGCGAGGACAGACTTGCCGAAACTTCGGCAAAGGCAAACCGATTGTCCGGATAGCTTCGTGCCTCGCTATAACGCTCTTCGGTTTCGGCTGTACGTTTTCTTATTTACCACTTCACCATTTTACCATTGTCCCGTTTTACCATCGAGCCCGAACTCACCTTAATACACCATTATTTTTTCATTATAGCTTTGTCCGTCTTCTGTGGTTATTTTCAGAATATAAACCCCAACAGCAAGGTTGGAGATGTTTACTTCACTATTGCCGGAATCAACCTGCTTTTTCTGCAATAACTTCCCATCGGTAGAATAGAGCCTTGTTTCCATCAAGCCCTGATACAGTTGATTTTCATCATAGAGTGATATATTTACCGATTTGCCTTGCTTTACCGGATTGGGATATATGGATAATGATTTTTTCACATTGTCCAAACAGCGTTCGCAGGTCATCTCTTTCTTTTCGCTTTTAAGGGTTAGATTTACCTTATAACAGCCATTCAATCCGCCCAATTCCTGATAAAACTGATTGGTTGCACCCGGAATCATTATCCCATCTTTATACCATTGGTAGCCAATATAATCTTCTGTAGAATTATCCACCAACAATACATCATCCCATTTCTCAACCAAAACGCTGTCTTTATCAATACGGATATTCAGGGTATTACTTATTTGTTCTCCGCAAGAACTTTTTATTTTCACATAATATTGCCCGCTTTGGGAAGACGATAAGCCGGGAACATTGTAGGTATTGCGTGTTTGCCCATTTAATGCGGAGCCATTATGATACCACTGATATGACAGCAAATATCCTGTTGCAGATAGTGTCATTTCCAGTTCTTCGCCTTCGCAGAAGATAGAGCTGTTGCTTGTAAAAGATTGTATAGTAGTTGCCGGAGTGGCAATAATAGCAAAAGAATGCGGTAAACCTTCGCAAGTCAATCCGCCCTGTGTACTGACGGGTATTACCCTTATGGCAGATGTTGTCGGGGAAGATGTTTTATTTTCTACCGTATAGGTTCCGAAATCTCCTGTTTGTGTTCCCGAAGGAATCCCCTGTACTCCTCCCAAAGCCGTCCATTGAAATTGATTGGCTATTCCGGTAAAAGCAACGGGTGTTGTTTGCTGCCCGTCGCATAAGGTATCATTTGAAAGGATATTATCCAATGTTGCCTCAGGTAAAACCGTAATGCTTTTCTCGCCTGAAAGGGAAACTCCATGACATATATGACTGGATATACTTTGCAGTTGATATGTTGTGCTCTCCGTATAATTATCCTGCAAGATATAGGGACTTGCCGTAACATTGAGTGTATCGTAAGTGGTTCCGTTGTCTTTTGTGTATACAATATCCCAATTGGGTGTTCCTGTAACAGAAAAAATAATGTCTGCGGATTCTCCATAGCAAATCGTTGTATCATTTCCCATTGTTGCAGAGGGTGGGGATACGGGAGTTCCTTGATATTCGTATGCTCCCAGGTCTATTATTCCGCTATCATAAAAACGGGGATTATTATCCAAATCCATTGTAATATTGAAAAGATTGGGAAGACTGTCCGGACTGTAAAAAGCATTATTCCCTGCATCTATGGCAGGACTGCAAGGAGACAGGCGATAATCATTGTTTGCCGGATCTACAAACAAAGGAGTTTTATTTAAAATAATACCGTTGCCTGTAGGCTTTCCGCCAATTAGACAGTTAAAATAAGCCGTGATATTTTCTAAAGTATGAAGAGAAGGAATAAAGTTAGTATCCACTACATTATTTTCCATATTCGCACCTGCCGTATTACCCCAGATAATGGTATTTCGTATTTCAGACCTTGAAGATGACGGAGAATACCATGTTTTATAGTCATGGAACATTCCCCCACCTGTAATTTCTGCAACATTTCCACTAATAGTTACATTGGTTAAGATTGGCAATGAGATATTCCCATTACAGATTCCACCTCCATACTTGGCTTTATTTTTAATAACAAGCACATTGGTTAGTACAGGGAAACATATACTATGACTCCAGATTCCTCCACCGGAAGATGTTGCTGTATTTTCCTTTATTATTACATTTATTAATATCGGAGATGCACTCCCATTCGAAATTCCTCCTCCACGCACAGCTTCATTATGGTCTATGATAAGATTTATTAATTTAGGTGATGGTGTTCCCCCCATATAATTGCCAATATATATTCCACCACCGGATTGAACTGCTAAATTGTGGCAAACAACAAGATTCTTCAATGTGGGGGATGAATGTACAATACATATTCCACCTCCATCGCTTTTAGGTATTATAGCGCCGTTAACCGTTATTGAAAGACTATTATCACTGGCATTACCTCCGGTAATAGTAAACCCGTCCAATGTTCCGACAGAGGCAGTATCTCCGGCAGAGATTACCACATGGTAGCAATTGTCCGCAGTGTCATTTACAATCCCTATGTCTCCGCTTAAAACAGTTGGATAAGCGTTCCAGTTCCGTTGCGATAAAGAAGTTTCACTACCGGTGAATCCTCCATATATATGCACATTCGCTTTTAAAACAAAAGCATTGTCACGGTTATTCAGGGATATTGTTCCCAAGTTATCAGCCCGCCGCAGAGGCTTATATGTTCCCTTTGCTGCCCAGATTGTATCTCCTGCAGAAGCATTGTTTATAACTAACTGTAAATCGCTACAGGCTGTCACCCAGGAAGTCCCCATTCCGGTAGAAGAACCGCTGCTGTCTACATACCAGCGGTTTTGGGCGGTTGTGCCATATACCATGCCCACAAAGAACAGTGCAAATATAAAAACTCGTTTCATAATTGTAGTGTTTATTAAAATGTATATGCAAAGATACATTTTTCCTATATAAAGTTGCCTGATATTGAAAAAAAGTAAAAATCGTAAAGGAAAAGATTCCTTCATTCTTACTAACAGAAGTTACACAAGTTAGATGAAGTTACAGGAAGTTATAATGTTGAAGGCTGAAAGTTTAAACATTGCACTCTTGCACCATTTTACTATCCACTCATTATTCCTCATTTGCTTTTACCTTTCTTTTAATAACTACCTCCTCATTCCCGTGGGGTAGTTTCCACCATTACCTGCTATGTTGAAGCGACATCGCGTATGGACAGCATTTACGGACTTTAACCTGGGGAAATGACAGTGTTGCAATTCGATTGACTGTACAAATAGACAATGAATTGTAGAAATGAACGTTAAAACACAAATGAACACCAAAAATAAAAAAGGATACATTCTCAAAAGTATTGTATCTTTGTAAAAATGAAAACCATAACAGAAAAGGATATTGAATTTGTCAGGCAAACAGCCTTGAGAAAAGGATGTTGTGCGGTTGGAACAGCCACGCTGCTGCATAACGATGAACGTTACACAACAGCAAACAAAATGCTTGAGGAAGATGATCCTACTGCCCACGCAGCTATTGTCCTTACCCGTTCCAGGCGAGGAATAATACGGAAAGGTCAATCTTTTGAATTGCTGCTGAGCGAAAAGCCATGTCCAATGTGTACAAGTGCCATATATCAGGCAAATATAGATGAACTGTATTATTTAGATAACAATAAAGTCAATCATATAACATTAAATTCGAGTATAGATTTCTGGTACGAAGAAATACATACCCATAAAGGAAAATAAAAATATGGAAACTGTTTTAAGTGGAATTCGCCCGACGGGCAACCTGCATTTAGGAAATTATTTCGGTGCGGTAAAAAACTTTGTAAAAATGCAATACGAGAACAATTGCTTCTTTTTCATTGCCGATTATCATTCATTAACCACACACCCCAACCCGGAAAATCTACAGCAGAATGTACGTCAGGTTCTTATTGAATACCTTGCCTGCGGAATAGACCCGGAAGCAGCAACACTATATGTCCAAAGTGATTTGCCGGAAACAGCAGAACTGTATCTTTTCCTCAATATGAATGCATATCTGGGAGAACTGGAACGATGCACTACTTTCAAAGATAAAGTACGCAAACAACCCAACAATGTCAATGCAGGACTACTCACCTACCCTACTTTAATGGCTTCGGATATTTTAATCCACAACGCAGATAAAGTTCCTGTCGGAAAAGACCAAGCCACGCATCTGGAACTTACACGTGTGTTTGCTTCCCGTTTTAATCGCCTGTACAATGTGGATTATTTCAAAGAACCGCAGGCATATAATTTCGGAGAAAATCTGGTAAAGATACCCGGATTGGACGGAAGTACCAAAATGGGAAAATCGGAAGGCAACGCCATTTACCTCAACGACGAACCGGAAGTTATCCGTAAAAAAATCATGAAAGCTAAAACCGATGCCGGTCCAACGGAAGAAAATCAACAAAAGCCACAGGAAATAGAAAATCTGTTCCTGATAATGAAACATGTTTCTCCTGCCGATACACTTGCTCATTTTGAGCAGGCATATAACAGCTGCTCTATCCGTTACGGTGATATGAAGAAACAATTGGCGGAAGATGTTATTGTATTTTGCGCCCCTATTCGGGAACGAATCATCGAATTATCAAAGGATAATGATTATTTGGAAAAAGTAATGCGTCAGGGAGCGGAAAAAGCACGCACAAGCGGACATAAAACGATCTCGGAAGTACGGGAAATTATTGGGTTTCGGAAAAACCATATTTAACGTAAGTTCGGGATCAGATGAAGTTATTTATAATTTAAAGTTTATAGCTTAATGGTGGAATAGTATGGAAGTTAAAGAAGTTAAGAAGTTATAATATAATGGTAGAATGGTATAAGAGTGCAATATTTAAACTTTCAGCCTTCAACTTTATAACTTCCTGTAACTTCATTTAACTTGCGTAACTTCTCTTAAGCAAACAAATAAACCCCGAACTCACGTTATATTTAAACTTACGGATATAGCAGTTTCATTACTCTACCTGCTCCGCTCCCGTTCTGGCTTGTTGTTCCATTTCCATTTTTCCAAAGCGAAACGTTATGCCGGCACTAATAAAACGGCTGGTATACTTTGTCGAGCTGTACGATTCATAATAAGGATTGGTTGTATTGTACTCCCGTTTGTTCCAATTAAAAATATCCTGAACATTAATATATACGGAAATCTTCCGTTTCAGAAAATCAGCACGCAATCCGGCATTGAGAGAGTAAGTAGGCTTTGTTTCATTAAATAAAGATTTTGTTTTGGAACGATAATTCCCCGAAGCATGCACTTCCAACACTTTCCACAATTTCGCCCAAAAATTCAAGCGAAAACTGTAAGCAGTATTTTTGGTTTGAACCGGTTGATCACTTTCACGAAATTGTGTTTCGCTATACGAATGATAAACACTTGTATTGAAACGGATATTCATAAATGATTTAAGCCGGTACATAACGTTGGCATTGGCTCCGTATTGATACGAATGCCCCGAATTGACAGGCATGGAAAAGGGCACGATTCTACCGTAATAATCCAAGTATCCCACATCGGTAAGATTGCTAATTTCATCTTTCGAATTACGATAATATGTTGATAAGCCCACCGAACCGAATTTATCAAAATATTTTGTCCAGCCTACATCCACAGAATTAGTATAAGTAGGAAGTAAATCAGGATTTCCGGTGGAATAGCTATCCAAATTGTATTTTATAAACGTACTTAATCGAGAAGGAAGAGGAACATTCACTCTTCGAGTATAACTTGCATTGAAATTGTGCATGGACTTTGTCCGGTAACTCAGATGCAAAGAAGGAAACAATCCCCAATAGTCTTTTTCAAAATCATTCTTTGGAGAATTAATAATATCATAATCATAATGCTTATATTCCATACGAAGCCCGCCTTTCATGGTAAAATTGCCAAACTTTTGTTGCACGGTAACATACGCTCCAAAATTTCCCGACTTACTATAATAATCTTCATATCGCATAGAATCCAGGTAATAAACTTCCGTAGAATTAAACAAAGTATCCGTTTTATTGCTCCCTCTTTCTTGCCAATAACCACCATTGACTCCCGCAGAGATTTCTCCCGTCTTACTATATGGAATATTATAATCAAAGGATAAATAAGTCCCCAATCCACTTCCTCCATTATCATCTTTTTGATGTATATCTTTACCTGCCAAACCCGAATATACCCTGTCCAATTGGGAATTGTTATTAGAACTATTGTAATTCCCATTTAAGCTTATGGAGAAATTATGCCCTTCATTATTAATTTTGTGTTGATACCAAAGTCCAATATTCCCTCCGCTGTTTGAATTATCCGAAGACTGTTTGTTTGTATAATTATAGGATCCAATGTCCGAAAGATATTCTTTGTGAAACTGGTCTGCAGTACTGTTTCCATCGGAATAGGAACCATATCCATTACCCCAAAAGGAAATGGTATTCATCGTATCAAAAGTATAAGACCCATTTATATATAATCCACCTGAAAAAGAAAAATCATCAATTTCGGAAATATAACGACGATAACTTGATGTATCAAAATTATCATTATACGCAATACTGTATCCGTTGGAATTTGATTTGCCTTTATAGATATTCCCATATCCATACACATTCATGGAAAACTTCTCATTTGCCCACATGTACGAAATCCAGGGCGAAATCATCGGACGGGTAGAACCGGTTACTCCAAAACTGATAAAAGTATTCTTTTTAATATTGGATTTGGTAATAATATTGATAATTCCCCCTGTTCCTTCCGAGCTATACCGGGCAGAAGGGTTGGTAATAACTTCTATACGTTCTATGGAATTAGCAGGAAGTTGCTGTATATACGTTTTCAAATTTTCCGCATTCAGCCGGGAAGGTCTGTCATTAATCCATATCTCCACGCTTGAAACACCTCTTAACGTGACATTCCCTTCAATGTCAACTTCCACTTCAGGAGCATTTTGCAAGGCATCCGAAGCGGTTCCGGTTTGTACTCCGGGATCTTCGGAAACATTGTATAGAATTTTCTCACCATCAATCATGTAGATCGGTTTTTTCTCGGTAATGGTAAACGCCTCTAAATTGGTTGCATTCGAGGTTAAACGAACCGTATCCAATTGAATAATTTTATTATCCCCATCTACAAAAAGCGGAATACGATATAAATCATAGCCAATATACGAAGCCTGAAAAAGATAATTTCCCTGTTTTACATTCTGAATCTCAAAATGTCCGTACTCATCCGTAGAAACCCCGACAACCGAACTGCTATCTTTTGCCTGCAATAAACCGACATTGGCATAGAAAAGTGGTTTTTGGGAATGATTGTCCAAAATAATTCCTTTGAGGGTATAATTCTGGGCTTGCAAATAAGAAAACAAAAACAAAGCTACAGTAAGACATGATAGTTTTTTCATATATGTAATGCTTTTTAAGAAGAATATTTTTATAACGAAACAAAGCCATATTTTAGTTTGAAGTTATTGGATCTCCTCGGAAAATAATTTAGACCGAGATGTCTTCTCTTAGGCTGGAAGATTTGGTATTTTGGTGCAACCTCTGCGCCAACACTGGTGCAGATGTTGCGCCAACGTTGTCGCAGGTGTTGCGACAGTAGTGTCTTATATTGCACGGGGGCAATGGTACAAGGGGGGAATTTGCTTATTTGTTGATTTGCTTATTTGTACTATAGTTTTGGTCGATCCTTTTGTAAAAACCTTCGTGTTACTTCTTCACCATTGTACCATTTCACCATTGCACCTTTATAACTTCCTGTAACTTCATTTAACTTGTATAACTTCTCTTAATCAAACAAGTAAATCCCGAACTCACGTTACAATAAGCAGTTTATCATACTCAGGGGTAATTGCATTTTCAATAAGAAAAACTTATTGAAAATGAGTTGGGAGTTTATTTATTTTCATATTTCAAAAAATGTTATCAACAAAGCTGCTTTTCTCCAAAAATTGTTTGTACTTTTGTAGTAATCCGTATCAAATCATAACTTATTGATATTTAAATAAAGCATAAAAAGTATATCTTTTTGTAGGGACAGTATTCCCTATATTATACAATAAAAAAGGAAAGAATGATAGAATTAAGCGAACAGGAAATTATCCGCAGAGACAAACTGAAAGAATTGGAAAATTTAGGTATTAACGCTTACCCGGCGGCAGAATATCCGGTAGATATTACCTCTCAGGAAATATTGACAAATTTCCCTAATGACAACACATTGTATCAAGATATTTCTTTTGCCGGACGTATCATGAGCCAGCGGATTATGGGTGCTGTTGCCTTTTATGAATTGCAAGATAATACCGGGCGTATTCAGGTATATGCAAAGCGCGATGATTTATGTCCGGGTGAAGACAAAACCTTATATAATTCTGTTTTCAAGAAGTTGGATTTGGGTGATATTATCGGCGTTAAAGGCTTTGTGTTTATTACTCAAATGGGTGAAATAACTATTCATATAAAAGAATTTACATTATTATCCAAATCTTTACGCCCGTTACCTGTTGTTAAACAAACTGACGATAAAGTTTTCGATGCTTTTATCGATCCTGAACAACGCTACCGGATGCGCTATTTAGACTTGATTGTAAATCCGGAAATTAAAAAGACCTTCAAACAGCGAACACAAATCATTGATGAAATTCGGGCTTATTATAATGAAAAAGGATATTTGGAAGTAGAAACACCCATCTTGCAGCCGATTCCCGGTGGAGCAGCAGCCCGTCCATTTATTACACACCACAACGCATTGAATATACCTTTGTATTTGAGAATTGCTAATGAATTGTATCTAAAACGCCTGATTGTCGGTGGTTTTGATGGAGTGTACGAATTTAGCCGTAATTTCCGGAATGAGGGAATGGATAGAACGCATAACCCGGAATTTACCTGTATGGAAGTATATGTTGCTTACAAGGATTATAATTGGATGATGGAATCGGTGGAAGAGATGCTGGAACGTATCGCCATCAAATTGCACGGCAACACAAAAGTACAGTTGAATGATAAAGTAATTGATTTTAAGCGTCCATTTAAAAGAATTAGCATTTTGGATTCCATCAAAGAGTATACCGGAACGGATATTACCGGAATGGATGAATTTCAATTGCGTGAAGTTTGCCGTAACTTGAATATTGAAGTTGATGAAACGATGGGAAAAGGTAAGCTGATTGATGAAATCTTCAGTGCTAAATGCGAAAAGAATTATATCCAGCCGACTTTTATCATTGATTATCCGATAGAAATGTCTCCATTGTGTAAACGTCACCGTTCCAATCCTGAACTGACTGAGCGTTTTGAGCTGATGGTTAATGGAAAAGAATTAGCAAATGCATATTCAGAATTGAATGACCCGATTGACCAGCGAAACCGTTTTGAAGAACAATTGCGTTTGTCGGAAAAAGGAGATGATGAGGCAATGTTTATCGATCAGGATTTCTTGCGTGCTTTGGAGTATGGTATGCCCCCAACTTCGGGAATGGGAATTGGAATTGACCGTTTGGTTATGTTTATGACCAATTCTCCTTCTATTCAGGATGTGTTGTTTTTCCCCCAGATGCGACCGGAAAAGAAATCGGTTGGGGCATCGGATAAAGACTTTGAAGATAGAGGAATTCCCTTAGTGTGGATAGACCCGCTTCGCAAATCGGGCATTCTAACTATTGATGATCTCAAAGCAGCCGTTCCCACTAAATTATTTAATACATTGAATGGATTCCGCAAAAAACATAAGTTGAATATTCCTGCATTGCAATTGATTGAAGTTCAGGCTTGGATTGAACAATAATAAGTACTGTAATGGCAAAAGAATTTATACAACGGGAACGAAAAGCAATAATGCCTGATATAGATATGCAGGGGCGTGTTCAGCCACAGGCAATAGACTTTGAAGAGGCTGTACTTGGTGCAATGATGCTGGAGCAAAATGCGACAGGTCAAGTTATCGACAAATTGCTTCCCGATATGTTTTACAAAGAAGCACATCGGTATATTTTTGAAGCTATCCGTCAAGTGTTTGAAAGTGGAAATCCTGTTGATTTACTATCTGTTACTACACAACTTCGGAAAAACAAGAAACTGGAAGCTATTGGAGGCTCATATTATTTGGCAACGCTTACCAACAAAGTGGTTTCTTCTGCTAACATCGAATTTTATGCCCGTATTATCTCGGAGAAGTTTATTCAAAGACAGCTGATTTCCGTTTCTACAGAAACAATTCGGGATGCTTTTGACGAATCAACAGACGTATTGGATTTATTGGACAAGGCAGAGAAGAATTTGTTTGATATTGCCGAACAAAATTTTCGTCGTTCCAATGCAGATATGGCTTTGTTGGTACAGGAGTTTATCAATGAAATGAAGGAAGCCAAAAACAGTAAGAAAGAACTTCGAGGACTTCCTTCCGGCTTTACCGATATGGACAGGTTTACAGGAGGCTGGCAGAAATCCAATTTAATTATTTTGGCAGCACGTCCCGGTATGGGAAAAACGGCTTTCGTTTTATCTATGGCTCGAAATATGGCTGTTGATCAACAAATTCCTATTGCCTTCTTTTCATTGGAAATGTCCGCTGCCGATTTGATTATGCGTTTGGTTTCTGCCGAAACAGGCATTAAAAATGAGAAACTGAAACGGGCAGATCTTACCAACGCCGAATTTGCCGATTTGGTAGAGAGGATATCCTCCCTTACCGATGCTCCTTTGATTATTGACGATACGCCCGGATTATCCGTTTTTGAATTGCGGGCAAAATGCCGAAGACTAAAACAGCAATATGGTATCCAATGTGTTGTGATTGACTATTTACAATTGATGAGCGGAGGAAAGGAAACAAAAGGAAATCGCGAACAAGAGATTAGCACCATTTCACGCTCATTGAAAACTTTATCTAAAGAATTGAATATTCCGGTAATTGCATTATCACAGTTGAACCGTTCGGTAGAATCGCGTTCTACAACAAGCAAACGCCCGCAGCTATCCGATTTACGTGAATCAGGAGCGATTGAACAGGATGCAGATATGGTATTATTTATTTATCGTCCGGAATATTACAGGATACCTTTTGAAGATGGATCCCCTGCCGAAGGCTTGGCAGATTTGATTATTGCAAAGCATCGTAATGGAGGACTGAAAGATATTCGTCTCCGATTTATTGCAGAACAGGCAAAATTCTGTGATAAAGAAGATGATTTTTCGCATATTCAAAGTTTGTATAATAATACAAGCAGCTCTTTAGATAACGGAGAAATGCGTTCGATTACAGTCCCTTCCCGCATTAATGGACCTAACAATCTACCTGACGATGTTCCTTTTTAAATGAAAAATGACACCAAATTAATTGTATAGAAAAAGATTTGTTCTTATTGAGTAACTCTTCCATAAGAAATTAAAATGACCGGAAACATAATTACCATAGAAGGCTTGGACGGAGCAGGTAAATCTACTCAAATAAACTTACTAACAGATAGATTGACTGCTTGTGGAATAAAACATCGGTTTATACATTTCCCTATGTTAAACAAAGGCGTATACGGAAAACTAATTGCACAATATCTGAGGGGGGAATTTGGCTCAATTGAACACGTCCATCCAAAATTGGTAGCATTACTTTTTGCTGAAGACAGAAATGAATACAAAAAGCAGTTAGTCCAATGGCTAAACGAAGGTTATCTGGTAGTCATGGATAGATACGTCAACTCCAATATTGCTTTCCAATGTGCTAAAACAGATAATTCCATTGAGAAAACCGAATTAAAAAACTGGATATTAGAGTTTGAATTCGATTACAATAAGCTGCCGAAACCCGATATATCTTTTTTCCTGCATGTACCATTTAATATTATTGAAAGTTCTTTACAAAAAGAACGGGAAGGCTCTGACAGAGAATACCTGAACGGTAAAACAGACATGCACGAAGATTCTTTGGATTTACAACAGAAAGTATATAAAGAGTATTTGGAATTACTAAATGAACAATCAAACTTTTATGAAATTAAATGTTTTTCAAATGATTCACAATGGCTCCCCCCGCATGAAATCCATGAGATTATATTTGAAAAAATAAAAACACTGGAAATAGCTCATTGATAAATTGCTTAGTACTTTGCGATGATGCACAAAACAAACGAATTATCATCATTAAAAGGCATGAAGCAAGCTGGGAGCATTATAAACTTTAAATCACAAAATTTGTTATAAATAAACATCAAATCAACGATAACCAAAAATAATATTTATGTGCGCAAAAGCAAATATTCAAACGTATGATTTTTCAGGGAAAAAGGCATTGGTAAGAGTAGATTACAATGTTCCCTTAAATGAAGAGTTTCAAATTCAGGATACCAAACGTATAGATGCGTCTTTACCTACTTTGAGGAAAATACTTGATGATGGCGGAAGTGTGATATTGTTATCCCATTTAGGGCGACCAAAAAACAAAGAGTTTCAATTTTCCTTAAAACACTTGGTTCCTTATCTGGGAAATATTCTGGGGGATACAAATATTTATTTTGCTCCTGAATGCATTGGAGACCAAGCAAAAAGTTATGCCGAATCACTCAAGCCCGGAGAGGTACTCTTGCTGGAAAATGTACGTTTCTACCCTGAAGAAGAAGAAGCTGACATGGATTTTGCCAAAGAGATAGCTTCCTATGGAGATGCCTTTGTACACGAAGCCTTTTCTACAGCCCATCGTTACCACGCTACTACAGCGGTATTGCCTCGTCTTTTCCCTAATGATAAAATGTACGGCTTCTTGATGCAACAGGAAATAGACAGTTTGTCACGCGTTATGAAAAACCCCAGAAGACCTGTAACAGCAGTTTTAGGAGGATCAAAAGTATCAGGAAAAATAAAAGTCATCAATAATTTAATGACAAAAGTCGATAATATTATTATTGGGGGCGGAATGAATTACAGTTTCCAAAAAGCAATAGGTGGAAAAATCGGACTATCATTATATGAAGAAGATATGCTTCCCATTGCTAAAGAAGTGTTGAGAAAAGCAAAAGAATTGAATGTGAATCTTTATTTTTCCATTGATACCGTAGCTGCTGATAAGTTCAGTAATGATGCAAGGCGTGAGATTTACAAATCCACAGAAATCCCGGATGATATGGAAGGAATGGATATTGGACTGGAAACATGCTCATTGTACAGGGATATTATTCTCAAATCAGCAACCATCCTATGGAACGGACCAATGGGGGTTTTTGAAATGGATAATTTCAGTAACGGGACATTTGCCATTGCAGATGCCATTGCAAAAGCAACCGAAAGAGGAGCTTTCTCGTTGATTGGAGGAGGAGACACCGTTTCGGCTATCAATAAATTTCACTTGGTAGAAAAATACAATTACGTCTCTACTGCCGGAGGAGCCATGCTTGAGTACTGCGAAGGTAAAGAACTTCCCGGCATTGTGGCGATAGAAGAGTAAGTTTTAATTTATTATTTACGAGAATCGGCAATAAGTAAGTTTTCTTATCTGCCGATTTTTAATTGTTTAACGTGAGTTCGGGGTTTATTTATTTGATTAAGAGAAGTTACAGGAAGTTAGAATAGTAAATGAAGGAATAAGGGAACGACTAAATAAGACATTGGCAAGGATGCACAGATGAAATTTAGTTCGGAAAAGCTTCTACCTTGGTCGTTTTATCTTGACTGGCTTTGCCTGTTTTCTTTTACAGATAAAACCAGCTTGGATAGAACGGACGAAGGATTAGCATTTTCAGTCGTCATTGTAGATTTGTAACGGTAGTTGTTACAGTGTTATAACGGCAATCATTACAGTACTATAACGACAGTCGTTACAGCTCGGTAACGATGGTCGTTACAAGTATTACAAAACAACCAATGATTTATCATAGCCCAGTACACGTTAATACATTGCTGTTAGAGTATCATGTTACAATCCGCAGGGTATAGTTTCTGGTAATGAGCTCAAAAATAGTTGGTGTAAAACAGGAAAATAAATTATAATTTTGGCAGGAAGTTGAAGAGGAAGCAAGCTCTGCAGAAGTGCACCTTGTCAGCAATAGACTTCAAGATATACGTAAGCAAAGAGGAGGCTTTGGTCTTCTCTTCTTTTTTGTATTTCTTACGACATCTTTCTATGGCTAAGAAAACCTGTCTTCATTGCTTTTTAAGAATAGAGGTATAATAGTAAAAAATAGTAAAATTTTCCGGCTTTGTGGGCTTGCTTATGCCGGCGGTAGCGGGGGACTGTCGGCATTTTACGTGACTTTTACAGCAATAATACCCTCCCCACCCTTGCCTGATTCAGCACATTATTATCCACTAATTCTTCACTGTCCATTCCACACCGTCTTTGGTGTCTTTCAATGTGATGCCAATTTGTGCCAACATATCTCGAATGGCATCGGCAGTTGTATAATCCTTATTATTTTTTGCATTCTTGCGAAGTTCAATAATTACATCCATCAATTCATCATCCAACCGGGAAGAATTACTTTCGCTTTCAGATGCTTTCATTCCCAGTATATCAAACAGGAATGTATCAAAAAGTGATTTTATTTCTCGAATATCTTCAGCAGACAAGCTAATTTTTCCATCATTTGCCTGATTGATAACTCGTGCCGCTTCAAACAGGTTGGCAATGACAATAGGACTGTTAAAATCGTCATCCATTGCATCCTTACAATTTTGATAAATTGTCTTTATTTGTTCGCTGACAGAAGCATTTCCCGATTTGATTTTTTCCAACAATCCATACGCAGCAAATAGCTTAGACATGCCTTTTTCTGCAGCAATCAGTGCTTCATTGGAAAAGTCCAAAGTACTGCCATAATGAGCTTGCAAGATAAAGAAACGAATAGTCATAGGATGATACGCTTGTTGTAGCATAGGATGCTTTCCTGTGAAAAATTCATTCAAGGTGATAAAATTACCTAAGGATTTACCCATTTTCTGTCCATTAACAGTAATCATATTATTATGTATCCAATATTTTACCGTATCGGTATCGTTGGCAATGCGGTTCTGGCAAATTTCCGACTCATGGTGAGGAAACATTAAATCCATTCCTCCGCCATGAATATCGAATTGTTTCCCAAGGTATTTTGTGCTCATTGCGGTACATTCCAGATGCCAGCCAGGAAAGCCATCGCTCCACGGGGAATGCCAACGCATAATATGAGTAGAAGAGGCTTTTTTCCATAAAGCAAAATCAGCCGGATTGTGTTTTTCTTCCTGTCCGTCCAATTCACGCGTAGCAGAAAGTAAGTCTTCCAGTTTCCGTCCTGAAAGCATACCGTAATGAAAATCCTTATCGTATTTCATTACATCGAAATAAACAGAACCATTGGAAACGTATGCGTAGCCGGTATCCAGAATTTTCTGTACAATATCAATTTGCTCCATAATATGCCCACTTGCGCGGCATTCTATGCTTGGACGCAATACATTAAGAGCATCCATCGTAAAATGATACATGTCCAGGTAATACTGAGCTACTTCCATGGGTTCTAATTGCTCAATGCGGGCTTTCTTTGCTATTTTGTCTTCACCTTCATCGGCATCATTCTCCAAATGACCGACATCGGTAATGTTGCGAACATAACGAACCCGGTAATCTAAAAATTTCAGATACCGGAATATCAAATCAAAAACAATTCCTGCCCTTGCATGTCCTAAGTGAGGCTCTCCATAAACAGTAGGTCCACATACATACATGCCCACAAAAGGTGGATTGATAGGCTCAAAAAGTTCTTTTTTTCTGGATAAAGTATTATGTATTTTTAAATGATTCTCTTTGATTCTGTTTTCCATAAAGTGGATTCCTAATTAAGGAGCCGGTTCGGCTGGTTTTGCATTCAAGTGTCCTGTGATTTTCAATGTTATTTTGGGTTGTGAAGGGTCATTGGTAATCACATCAACCGTGCGCATTTGTTTTCCGGCAGGTTTTCCATGTGTTCGATAAACAAGCTTAATGGCAGTGCTTTCTCCGGGTTCCAACTCCCTTTTTTCAGGATTAACAGCCGTACATCCACAAGATGCTTTCAGTTTACGAATATACAGTGTACTTTTTCCTGTATTGGTAATGATATAATCATGTGATTTTTCTTCCCCTACGGTTCCGGTACCAAAATCATATTCTGTATTATCAAAAGATGCTTTTGCTGCTTTTGCTTTGTCGGCTTCCGTCATGTTTGAAAAATCATCATAAATAGCACCTGTAATATATAATGTTTTGGCAGCCCGGTCACTGTCATTTGTATTGATGGTAACTCTATCCCATACATTTCCCCAATCGTTTTTCTTAGCCGCATTGTATTCAAAAACGATTTTTCCTTCTTCATTAGGTGCCAATTGTTCGGGCATGCTTATTATTCTGAAAGCAGCCGGCAGGTTTTTATACGAAAAAGTCATGGCTTCTGTAAATACATTGTAAATAAAAAAAGTATCTACAATAACTGTTGTCGGGTTCATCTTATCATATCGGAGAGAATTGTTTTTGTAACGCAGGTTTCCTTCTTTCATTCCATAGATTTCTTCTTTGGAACGTGGTCTGGGTTCGATATCTGCCTTTATAGTTAAGGCATAAGTCTGATTAACTCCATTTTCCATCGTTTTCACATTGATAGTATGATTAAAAGCTCCTGAAAGATTACGTGGATTTAATGTTATGTCAATGCTTCCTTTTCCTGTTTTTGGTTGGATGGTATCCCGTTTGAAATTAACACGTAACGCACGGTTTGAATTTTCCACCATAATAATGGAGATGGATGTTTTTGAACGGTTTTCATACGCAAAACTGTACGTAACTTCTCCGTCTGTTTCCTTAATTTTTGAAAAATTATGTTCTGTTTTTGGGAATGTTAAACTTTGAGCAGAACAAAACAATGATATTGTTGCAAACCAAAATATTAAACTGTATTTTTTCATGATAAAAACATTTTTTGAATTTATTAACATGCAAAGGTATATCATTTTTTTTTATGATGAGGAAAAATTTACACGAAAATAGCATAGATTTATTGCGAAACGCTTATGTTACTTTGCCTTTACTTCTCTTTCGCAATCGTTGAAGTTTAATATCGCTAAGTTTCAATATCGCCTATGATGCGTTAACGACAATCTTTTCAATCAAAAAGATACTCACAGGAATCAAAACCAATAACCTATTTTTTACTTCAACCATTCAGCTTTTACTTCCACCACTGCTTGAACGAAAATGTGCTGTCGCGCAGCGAAACCACTTCGCCAATCATAGGGGTAATGAGCATAAAGCTGCTGCTGTCGTGCGCTGCCGTAATCCTGTTGAGCGGCTCGTTCCATGTATGGTGAGCAAGTGCAAACTTGGAATTGTGTATGGGCAGTACTATTTTTGCCTTCATATCCTTTCCCGCCTGTAGTACTTGCTCAGGCATCATGTGATTGTGTTTCCAACTCTCGTTGTATTGCCCGTTTTCGAGTAGGGCAAGGTCAACACCATCAAAATGCTCGCCGATTTCAACAAAGTGTGTGTCATAGCCGCCGTCTCCGCCAATGTAAATTTTCATGCTTGGCATTTTCATCATAAACGAAGCCCACAGCGACTGGTTGCGGTTTTTTAATCCTCGTCCCGAGAAATGATGTGCAGGCAAGCATACGATTCTCACCATAGAGTCAAGCTGTGCCGTATCGTTCCAATCCATTTCCACCACACGTGTCATGTCAAACCCCCAACGCTCGAAATGTTCGCCCACACCAAGCGGACAAATGATTTTCGACACCTTTGGCTTCAACTTTTTTACCGTAGCGTAATCCAGGTGATCCCAATGGTCGTGCGAAATGATGAGGTAGTCGATGTTAGGCATATCAGCCGCATCGTATATGCTTGTACCCTTGAACGCCCTGTTGGCAAAGAAAACAGGCGAGGCTGCCTTGCTGAAAACAGGGTCGATTAAAATACGCTTTCCATCAACCTGCAAAAAGGTGGACGAATGCCCGAACCATACTACTAAATCTTCTTGCGGATTAAGCGTATGCAGGTCTGTTTTTACAGTAGGAATAGCGTTGTCGGGGCGTACACCTGCCGCTTCCTTCGCAAACACCCACCGGTATGCCAGACGCAGTATGCTTCTCCTTTTCTTCTTGTCGCTGTTGTTAGTCGTAGTAGTGGAGCTAAGGTTTTGAAATTGCCCGTCGTAATAGTTGGGCGACTGCTGCACGCGTTCCAACCGCTCACCCTGTGGAATGCGACCAATTTTTTTTGGACTACAGGCAAGCATAACCAAGGATACAAGCAAAAGGGAAATAGAAATGTACTTCATTTTATTAAGAATTATTTTGCAAAGGTATCCATTTTCATTTGAAACATACGTCAATTCTTTCAGGAATTTTATCTTAAAAATAACGTGAGTTCGGGGTTTCCACAAATGGTGACAATGGTAAATAAGGGAATGATAAAATAAGAAGTTATAACGTTGAAATATGAACGGGAGGGGGATGTATTACAAATGCCGCTTAATAGTGTACGTCGTTAGGTTATAACCTAATGCATCCTCAACCCCTAAGCTAATACTAATCCCTCGTTGGGCAAAGGTTTTACCTTTGTCGTTTTATCTTGACAGGCTTTGCCTGTTTTCTTTTTGCAGGTAGAAACCTGTTGAAATAGAACGGACGAGGCAAAGAGCCATCGTCCGAACGTCATGTCTTTTTACAGCCTCAGCTGAACAGGGCTTCTACCTTTGTCGTTTTATCCACGTTCGGACGACGGCTCTTTGCCTCGTCCGCTTTATTCATATAGGCTGTGCCTATTAAATCACAACAATAATTTAGTACGTTTTCCATCTTATATTCAATAGTATTACATCAATAAAACTTTTCCTCGTACAGCAAAGCTTCTACTTTTGTCGTTTTATTCTAACAGGCTTTGCCTGTTTTCTTTTTTGCAGGTAGAAACCTGTTGAAATAGAACGGACGAGGCAAGGAGCCATCGTCCGAACATTACACCTTTTTACAGCCTCAGCCGAACGGGGGTATTCCTCTGATATGTGCTTTTTATCGTTATTAATATTTTCCAACGACATGTACTGCTAAAACGTAGTGTGCAGCACTTTGATAACTGAACGAAGGATGATTTCCGCACATTAGACCTTCGGGTGAGAGGCAAACTTTATCCGCCTTCCAACTTCCGTATTGTGTAAGTGGTGGCTGCGGTTCGATATAGCCCAAATCGGAGGATGTCCAATACCAACCGCCTTCAATTCCCTGAATGATATTTTTATTTTTGCCTATATTTCTCTTGATACTGTCCAATTCATCTCTGCATGGTAAAAACCAGTCGTATGTACCTGTTCCGCTTCCTTTTATTCCTTTTACAAGGTTTGCGGCATAATTTCCGGCTCCGTATGCTTCACAAATCTTTTGTGTATTTCTCTTGCCAGCTCCATAAGCTGTTTCTGTTGCAGAGGTGTTTTTCCCCTCGCTACCGCTCAACGGATTCCATGGAAAGCCCCCTTGTGGTATTAATTCAGTTGAAATTACCAAGTATCCTGATAAATCATGCTTTACAAAGCCAACAATTCCGCCATCGCGATACTGTCCGGGTGCGACTCCTTCTCCTATACAGACATTTGCCATATACGAATAACCGTCGCTTTTTGTAGTGCCGGTTGCCCATTTTATCTCGTGTTCTCCTGCGGGGAGATAGACACGACATCTTTCCCAATTGTCATTGCCTCCAAATTCAGTTATCAATTCTCCGTCAAGATAAAAATGAAGGATACCGGATCCTTTCAAGAAAAACTCCACCATGTTAATACTTTCACTGCCTGTCTTCAGACAAGCGATAGAACTGTTATTCGAAAATTCTACCGAAGCATTATTTCCGTATTTTTCACTATTGTTTACTTCGCAACCCGATACTGTCCAGTTAGCAGGTATGCCGTTAGAAAAATTAATGACTTCATTGGTCTGATTTGTTTCATTCGAATCTTCTCCATTCTGTTTTCCCTTTTCACATGCTATTATTAAAAATAAGAAGGTCACATTCAAGCCAAGAAAGATTACTGCTCTTAAAATTCTGTTTATTTTTATCATAAGATTTATTTTTTAAATATATACATATTGATAAAAAGAGGCTATCTTCGTGTCCATTGTGGCAAAAGGACTTTTCAGACAACCTCTTTTATGAGAATGCTACCGGATTATTCCGGTGCAACTCCCCATTGAATTGGAATATTGCGAAACTCTATCAAGCCGCGATTGTTAGCATCGACATAACAATACATATTGATAAGTTCAAATGCTGCAAGTGTTTCCGGCACATCGCTAAAGGCATCTCCTCCCACACAGCGAACTTCTATCCAAATTCCTTTCGGCGTATCTTCACCAATTGGACCTTGACTATTGTAGGGCTTATATGTTTTACCGCTTTTGTCAAAAGCAGCTGTCCTATTCAGAGATCCGCCAAAATTCATTGTTTTCGCATAGGTTTTGTTCATCACCTTGAATACAACGCTAACCTTGCCTGTGGAAGGGTCGCCATAGGCGCCTACAAATTCCACCTCAACAGCCGATTTCAACGGATTGACCACAAAAGGTTCATCTGTCATGTTAATTCCTGTTGCACGTTCGCCTGTTCGTTTAATAAACGAACTGAATTTACCGCCTTTTTTCTTTCCGTCTCCAGGTATTGAATCATTTTGGGCAACTACGCTACCTGCAGTAAACATTGCTATAACAAGCATTAAAATTACTTTCTTCATTTTTTTATTGTTTAAATTAATAATTAAGTGATTATTTTTTGTTTATAAACTTTACTTTTGCAAAATCCACATGTTGTTTTGCTTCACTAGGTCGGATGGTGATATATATCTTTGCTTTGCCGGTTGCACCATTTGCCCTGTCAGCTAATTCAACGCTATAGGCTCCATCGCTGCCGATTTGATTGCCGTTTTTGTCAATTGTTTGTACCGTAACTGCGAGGATATTGCCGTAACGCGGAAAAGGTGCTACATTAATATCTGTAATCTTCAACTCAAATTCAGCGAAAATACTGTTGCTATTTACGTCGGAAATTTTACAGGAGGTAATTTCATACCCTGATCCTGCTTCCACTTCAACCGGAATTTCTTTTCCAAGAAGTGCAGGTTTGATTTTTTCAATCTCATTCTCATACTTTGTGTCTTCTTCCTTTTCGCGAAGCTTATACTCTTCGTGAAGCTTCATCGCTTTTTCAAAATCTTTCTCACTTTTTCCTAATTTGTCTGCTTCCGCTTTCATGTCGGCTTCAAAAATGGAATCGGAAAGATGTTTTTGATAAATTAGATTAGGCAAATCGCCTAAAAACTCATTAGAGGCAAGTTTCTTGCCCGAACTACCGCTTCCGCCGCCACAACTTGAAAGCATTGTCACTCCTGCGAGGCAGATTGCTATCGCAACCACATTCCTCATTTTGAAATTCATTTTTTGCATTTGATTAGTAAATTAATAAATTAAATTATTCACAAATAAATCTTTAACAAAATGAAAAAAGTAAATTTCAAAATGAGGAATGTGGTTGCGATAGCAATCTGCTTCGCAGCAGCAACAATGTTTTCGTCTTGTGACAAAGGCGGTGAA
>QMCD01000758.1_pt1 | contig 21951 bp, 24 predicted proteins | sample 1821841 | NCBI WGS metagenome assembly QMCD01 (sample SAMN01991225, study PRJNA193472) | Termite gut metagenome, whole genome shotgun sequencing project. | isolation source: worker | host: Macrotermes natalensis
GCTAGGCGCCGGCTTTGACGTCGGCGTGGAAGCGGGCGTAGGCGTTGGCTCTAAGGCAACGCGCACCGCCCTCGCATTTGCCTCAGCTTCGGCAAGCGCGAACGCCTGTCGCTTTTCCTCTTCACGCGCGTTAACATGCGCTCCGATCGCGAAAGCGCCGGCTGCGATTACAACAAGCCCCGCCGCAAGAAGCGTACGCATCTCAAACGTCTTTTCGGATAAACCAAATAACGCTATCCTAACAGGCCTACGGCCCGCAAGGATGTTATATACGGCTCTATTGACGCGTTTTAATCGCTTCTTATGGCTCATGCGCCCTCCGTCCGGCGCGGACGCCCAATGCAAGTTTCTTCATTGAAATTGTACTAGTATCGAGCGGAAAAGTCAAATTACCAGGATTTACGACTGCACCAAAAATGCCGTAATAAACGCGTCAAGCTCGCCATCCATAACCGCGCCGATATTGCCCGTCTCCTCGCCGGTACGGTGATCCTTCACCATCGAATACGGATGGAACACATAGCTGCGTATCTGGCTGCCCCACTCAATCTTTTTTATTTCGCCCTTTATCGACGCCATTTTTTCCATATTTTCACGTTCGCGAATTTCTAAAAGCTTGCCGCGCAGCATGCGCATAGCCGTTTCGCGGTTTTGGATCTGGCTGCGCTCGTTTTGACACTGTACGACGACGCCCGTAGGAAGATGCGTTATGCGGATGGCGCTCTCGGTCTTGTTGACGTGCTGACCGCCCGCGCCGCTCGAGCGGTATGTATCCACGCGAAGGTCGTCCGGATTTATCTCTATATCCGCGTCCTCCTCGGTTATAGGCGTCACGTCCAGCGAGGCAAAGGATGTATGCCTCCGGCTGGAAGAATCGAAGGGCGATATGCGCACAAGGCGGTGTACACCGCGCTCGGCCTTTAAATAGCCATACGCGTTGTCGCCCGATACTTCGACTGTTACGGACTTAATCCCCGCCTCTTCGCCGTCCAGATAGTCTAAAACGCGTATGCCATAGCCATGCCGCTCGCAGTAGCGCGTATACATGCGATAGAGCATCTCGACCCAATCCTGCGCTTCGGTTCCGCCCGCGCCGGCGTGTAATGAAAGCACGGCGTCAGCGCTGTCGTGCGGGCCCTTTAACAAAAGCGACAGCCGGAATTGCTCGGCCCTCGGCTCTACCGAGCGCAGTTCTTCTTCGATTTCGGGCAAAAGCGACTCGTCCCCCTCTTCGGCGGCGAGCTCAATAAGCGCCCCGAGATCGTCCACAGCGCCGGAAAGCGACGAGTGCGCTTCTATCCTAGTGCGCAGCGACTTCATCTGTTTGTTGAGCCTATTCGACTTCTCGATATCGGACCAGACGTTCGGATCGGCTATTTCTTTTTCAAGCGCTTCAAGTTCTTCTTTAAGCCGCGGTAAGTCCATAGACTTCCCCGCCTCCGAAACGGCCCCGCGCAGTTCGTTTACCCTAAGCTTATAATCGTCCAGATTCAAGAAAACACCTCGTCAATTAAACTACCACTTATCTTATACCAAACCTCCCCTTTTGCCAACTCACAAAATCGCGCCTTACACCATTTGCATTTTTTACGCGTCGTGTCAACCGGAAGGAATTTTCAGCATAAACGTAGAATGAATAAAACATACAATCTTTTCCGTGATTAGACCCGAAGATTTGTGGAATAAGCAAAGTGTGGCCAACCGGCCGCCGAAAGGAGCGAAGGGCATGCGTTTATTGATTACCGGCAAAAATATCGAGGTATCGGACTACTTACGCGACATGATCACAAAAAAGAGTAAAAAGCTCGAACGGTATCTCAAGCCTGAAACTGAAATTAATGTTACGTTGTCCGTAGAAAGAAACCGCCATATTACCGAGGTAACAATCCTCTTCGACGGCGTCGTCTTGCGTGCCGAGGAAGTCACAGGCGACATGTACGCGTCGTTCGACAACGCTTTAGAAAAGCTCGAAAAGCAAATCCACCGCCACCGCACCAAGCTCGAAAAGAAGCTGCGTTACGAGGCTTTTGACGGCCAGGATAGCTTGGCTTCCGACGATTTCGAGCGCAAGATCGTACGCACAAAGAGCTTTAATATCAAGCCCATGGACGTGGAGGAGGCTGCCATGCAGCTCGAGCTGTTGGGGCATTCGTTCTTCGTGTTCACCAACGCCCGCACGCATCAGGTCAACGTTTTATATGTGCGCAAGGATGGGCATTTGGGGCTTATTGAGCCGCAGTATTGAGAATAAAGATACAATAAAATGTTCCCCGGCGCAGCCGGGGAACATTTTACTATTCTATGCCGCTTCCTTCTTCGGCTTCCCCTTCAGCAAAAGCACTATCCCCGCTACGAGGAACGCAAGCGGCAGCAGTACGTTCAGCGCCGGACGCACATAGTATATGATCCATTCGTACGGAACAAACGTGTTCACCAGGTAGCTAATAAGCCCAAGCGAGCCTATTATCAGGAAAATGATGCCTGCGACTTTGCGCCCGCGTCCGCCTGCGGCAAATTTGATCGACGGCATCTCCAATAGCAGATCCTGTTCACGGTTGCCCATGTATATCCCGCTGCGTATCAGCCTGCATGTCCGCATACTGTCGAAGAAGCTGAAGAAATATAAAACGACGATAGCCGTTATTGCCGCTCCTGCTAATAAGCGGCCCAAGCCAAAAGCGCCCAACTCCGAAAAGACCGCCGTCAGCGTGATCGCGCCCGCGAAGAGCGCCATTAAAAGTACACCCCTTTGCATGAGGCCCTGATACATATGCCCCACGCCCGGTACAAATGAAAGTAAAAAGTTCAGCCCCCGGTTTGGCATATAGGCCGGGCTTTCGTATAGCGTTTGCTGGCCGTAAGCCTGCTGGCGCGCTCCGCTATCGGGCGTATGCTGCGCATCTTCCCGCGGAGCTTGCTGATAAGCCTGATTTCCGGCCTGTTGTTGTTCGTTCATGGTAAAACTCCTTTCAAGGCTTCCAAAGCCTGTGGAATGAGGCTGGTAAGCGGCGAATGCAAAACGATGAACATCGTCAGCGCGCTCGCGATACATACAATACCCGATACACGAAATACGTTCTTTTGTACTGCGGCAGCAAGCTCCTCGGAAAGCCGCGCGTGCAGCCTGCTCTCGAAGCCGCTCGGCGCGTTAATCGCTGGCAAGGCTTCAAACAAGCGCTCGAATGGATCGGTTTCTCGCATCGCCTGTCACCTCCTCAAAATAGCCTGTTCCCGCCAATATGCGCTTCATACTCTCTCTTGCGCGCCGCAATCTCGTTTCCACGCCTCTTGGCGATATTCCGAGTATCTCGGCAACCTTCGCCGTTGAATGCCGCTGGAAGTAAAACAATTCCAGCACCTCGCGCTCCTTGTTCTTTAGCCGTGAGAGCGCGCTCATTACCGTTTCGGAACGCTCGCGTTCCAATAATCCATCGCTTGGCTCGCCCTCTGACGCCGTTTCCGGAGGCGCCCCCGGAAGCAGCGGAGTCCTGCGTTTGCGGACGTACGACGCCGCGCAGTTCAGCGCAACGCGGTACAGCCAAGTGGATAGCGCAGCTTCTCCGCGAAATAGCGGCAGCTTGCGGTAGAATTGCAGAAAGATCTCCTGCGCGAGGTCTTCCGCCTCGGAGGCGTCGAGCGTCTTGCGGTAGGCCAGCGCGTAGATTCTATGTTTGTAGGCCTCGACAAGCTCATCGAACCAGTCGAAATTACCCTCGCTAAGCGCCTCGAGCCAATCGGATTCCCGCAATTCTTCACCTCCGCCCGCCGTATACGATAGTTTAGACGCGGTTGATAAGATAAACCCGTCAAAAGTATTTTAGCATGTTTTGCTTGGAAAACAGAATAACAAATACTGCCCGTATTAGGCGGTATGGCGTAGCTTCACCCAAACAAATTCGCCGCATGCCAAAGCACGAACTTATTCCTCTCCCATATCTGCAAAAAATCGCCGATTTGTATTGGCGCGATAGACGTAACGGGGCCAAGCTCGACGGTTATCCCCGGCGTATGGAACGTCTGAATCGCCCAATCCTTCAGCCCCGCGCTGTCCGTAAGCGAGCGCTCCTTCGATATGAGTGAATAGCCGGTCAAGTCGGCAAAGTCCATCACGATTAAGAAATCTCGATCCTGCCGCGCGCCCTCCTGTCCAAACCACCAATACAGCTCTCCGCCGACGGCGTGATACGAGATCGTCATATTGAAGCCTACCGACGCTATTAATTCGGCGCAAAGGCGCGACTCGACCTCCGAGAGCGGATGCGTCCCCTTGTAACCGTACGGTGCGGGTGAATCGGCTACCGTCTCCTTTTCCGCCCATTTAGCGTCAAAATTCGAAACGAGGTCGACGCCCCGGATATTCGCTTTCCAGCGCGAAAAATCATCGGAACCCATATTTATTGTACGCAGATATTCGCGCAGCGCTTTATCCTTAACGCTGGAAAGGCCTCGCTGACAGAGCTCTACGCCGTCCGGATTGCCCATCGGCACGATATAGAGGCATACGTTCGAAAGTGTATCCCGCAGGCGCTTGCCCTCGAATACTCCTGTCTCATAGTTGTTCAGCAGAAGCTCGATCTGGTTCATCACGATTTGCGTACACATATGCTCTCGCGCGTGCATGGAAACGTCGACCCAAACGCGCCTGGGCGCTTCGGGGTTGCCAAGCAAAAGCAGCGGAATGTCGCGTCCTGCTGTGGACGTTCCGAGCGAAGAGACGGCCAGATACTCCGGAAAGCGCTTCTTCAACTTTTTGATGGCGTCGTTCATCATGGCATACGTAAAGTTCTGAACGCCCGTATTTACTATCTTGCCATTCGGGTGGTCGGCAAAATCGGCGCTTACGCGCGTTGCGTCTATCTCGCCCGTACTCGTCGCGAAAAATATGCGTATCTCATCGAGCTTAACGAAGCCCCTGTCTTTACCGTACGCCACGTTTGCAAACTTGCTCGAAGCGTCCAAAACGTTCAAGCTCGCGCCAAAAGGTATGTTGCGTAGCGCCGTCGAGCGCACGCCCGGCCCCGAATACAATATGAGCTTTTTCAGCGCTGTCGCCGCGTATTTATGCCCCGCGGGAGGCGAAAGCGAGTAGCCTGTCAGCTCCGACGCCTTTACGAAGCCGACAGCCTCTTCATGCTTGGCGCGAAACCAGCCGCGTTCATAGTGAACGAGCTCGAGCTGCACGCCTTCGGGAGCTGAATAGCCCATGCCTCTCCCGTTTGGCTTGATCCGAAAGCTTATGGGGCGCAAAGCAGTTCCATAGAGCTTCTTTAGCGGCGATATTTCTCCGTCGATTATCATGTCGTCCGCGCCGATATAGCCTTGAATCGCGCCATAGCGCACCAAATGCCAAGAGGTTCCTTTGCGCGCGACGACAAGCCGCGCCCCTTTTTGGACTTCGATCACAGCCGGATCAAGCGCGCTCGGACCCATGCGAATGGCCGCGCGTTCGGCTGCGACAGTTCCTCCAAGAACCGGGCTTGCGCTTGACGCCGAAGCTAGAACGATAGCCAGCGATAACCAGCACATTAGCGCGGCGGTCATTCTCTTAATGCTCAAATAGGCTCCTCCAAACAAATAGTACACACCCTCTATATCTTATCGCATTATTCATTGCATATCTAAAATATACAGTATTAATCGCGTCCGAATTCACCCAACTTGGTTTTTCATAATATTTTACTTTTCTAGGGCGTGATTCCCGTATGGAAAAATGGTATACTGAATTAGATAATGTTTGGAGAGTAGTGTCGTCGTGAAATCAAAAAACCGTTTCGCCGAGCGCCCGGAGCGCATCCTAATCTGTGTTACGCGCCAAAAAACATGTGAACACTTAATTACGTACGGCGCGGAAATGGCAAAAACTCTTAACGCAGAGCTATTTGTAGTACATTTCGTGCGCGTTGGAGATACTTTTCTAGGCAACCCGCTCGAAGGCGAGGCGCTTGAATATCTCTATTCCGTATCGTCGGGCGTCGGCGCGGAGATGACCGTGCTGCGCTGCGAAGACGTTTCCGGCGCGATAGCGGACTATGCCGGCGAAATCGGCGCGACCGGCCTCATAATGGGCAAATCGCCGGATAAACGCAAGCGTTTCGAGGCAGAGCTGAAAAACAAGCTGCCGGATGTGCGTTTTGAAATCATTTAAGGAGCTCTTATGCAAGAATTAATTACGCGTAGCGAACAGGATCCGCGCTTTTGCTGGCGGCTGGAGGATCTTTTTATTACGGACGAGGCTTGGGAACAAGCTTTTTCCGCCGCCAAAAACGGTCTGGGAGCGCTTATCGCCGCCGAAGGCGCGCTTAATAGCGCCTTGGCGCTTAAAGCCGCGCTGGATATCTCTCATCAGGCGGCAAACATTATCGAAAAGCTTTATGTTTACGCACATATGCGGCGCGATGAGGATAACGCAAACTCAAAATATCAGGGCATGACGGATCGGGCGCTGTCGCTTTCCGTTGCCTTTTCCGAAGCAGGAGCGTTCCTCGTGCCTGAAATACTCGCGCTCGAGCCCGCGGCGCTAGAAACGTTCCGCAAAGATGAGCGCGGCTTAGACGTCTACGCGCATATGCTAAGCGATATTGTACGCCAAAGGGATCATATTTTAGACTCCGGGCGGGAGCGGCTGCTCGCGGCGGCTGGCGAGGTTTTTTCCGCTCCGAAAAACATATACTCCATGCTCGACCATGCCGACATGCGTTTTCCGTCGGTCACGAACGAAAAAGGCGAAACGGTCGAAATTACGCATGGGCGCTACACGCTCTTGATGGAAAGCCGGGACGAGCGCGTGCGCAAGGAGACGTTCGAAAAGTTTTACGGCGCGTATCACGCTAACGAAAATACCTTCGCTGCTACGCTCGCAAGCTCTATTAAGTGCGACGTCTTCTCGGCGAAGGTGCGCGGCTACAAAAGCTCGCTCGAAGAGGCGCTTTTCGGAGACAATATATCCATAGACGTTTATTTCAGCCTGATAGAAGCTACGCGCGCATCGCTTCCCGCACTGCACCGATATTTAGATGTTAAACGCGCTCTCCTGAATAAGCCCGAGCTGCATATGTACGACCTCTACGCACCGCTCTCCGAAACGCCGTACCCGTGTACCTACGGCGAAGCGAAGGCAATGGTGCTCGAAGCGCTCGCGCCCTTGGGCAAAGATTATGCGGAACGCCTAAACGAAGCGTATACAAACGGCTGGATTGACGTCTACGAGAACCGCGGCAAGACGAGCGGCGCGTATTGCTGGGGCGCCTACGGCGCGCACCCATTCGTTTTGATGAACTATCAAGACAATATCGACAACGCCTTTACGCTCGCGCACGAGCTAGGCCACGCGATGCACTCCTACTATTCCGACAAAACGCAGGCGCTTCCCAACGCGCAATACCGTATCTTCGTGGCCGAGGTCGCCTCAACGGTCAATGAAGTGCTGCTGATGCGCCATTTAATCGCGACCGAGCGCGACCGCGGGAAAAAGCTGCGCCTTATGAACCACTCGCTCGAACAATTCCGTACGACGGTCTTCCGGCAGGTTATGTTCGCGGAATTCGAGCGGGCTACGCACGATATGGCCGAAAACGGCGAGGCGCTTACGGCCGAAACGCTTAAAAAAACCTACGCCGATTTAAACGCGGCGTACCATAAAGGCGTTGTTCTCGACGCGGGCATTGAACTTGAATGGGCGCGAATCTCGCACTTCTACAACGCGTTCTATGTTTACCAATATGCCACGGGTTACTCGGCAGCGGTCGCCATAGCGCGAGATATCCTTGAATCCGGAGACGCGTCACGCTATATCGAGTTTTTATCAAGCGGCGGCAGCGACTACCCGCTTGAGCTTTTAAAAATCGCCGGGATCGACTTGACGACGCCTGCGCCCGTCAAGAGCGCGCTCGCGGTATTCGAAGAGCTGCTGTCTGAATTCGAAAAGGAGGTAAATGCTTGTGACTGATAGCTCCTTGCCGATGGATCCGTTTGAAGCCGAAATGAACGTCTACGAAAAGCTGCGCAAGCAGGAGGAATACGCATCCGTAAACGACGGCGCGCTGCTCGCGCTCGTCAGGGCATGCTTAAAAGCGGACGCGAGCTATATAGACGCCGCGAATGTGATTGAGGGCGGCGTTTATGACGACGAAGCCGCCTATAGCATGATCCTCAAGACGCTGCAAAAGGAGCATCCCGAACGCAAAGCGCTGCTGCCCGGACTTGTAGACGACTATATGGAGCACTATGAGGCGTTTTTAGAGGCGCAAGGGGTTATAGACTGGGAGTAGGCCGGGCATAGAGAGCAAAATGAAGCTATGTAGGTCGGCCTACATAGCTTCAGAAAGCAGTTTTCCATCAAAGTACTAGGATTCTTTTTTTGCCTTTCGCCATAAAAGAATGGCTACGCAAATGGTTACCGCGAAGCTTATATGCGCAAGAGGACTAACGTAAAAAATGTGATCAACAGGTCCATCATTTGCTACGGCATTCACATACATTGCTATTTGCCAACATAATGCGTAGTGCATCATACCTGCAACAATAATGATGCATCCACTAATAAAGCAAGCTATTCTCTTCACATTTAATATATTACCTGATAGTTTCATCACATATATCCTCCGTTCAAAAACGGCTTCACGCAATCAAACACATCGTCTCCTAATGTAGTTTGCTCACACTACCATATATATATTTATTTATGCAAGCATTTCTGCATAATAAGACCTTATATTACATAATATGAAGGAATACTACTATCCGATCTGTTGTTTATAAACCAAAAAGACCGCAGCAAAAATACCGCGGCCTTCACCGAAAAGGAAGTTTGGACTATTCCCCAATAATCTTCACCAAAACCCGTTTATCGCGCATGCCGTCGAACTCGCCGTAGAATATCTGTTCCCATGTCCCAAAATCGAGCTTGCCGTTCGTGATTGCGACGACGGCCTCCCGCCCCATGATAGTGCGCTTCAAGTGGGCGTCGGCGTTGTCCTCGAAGCCGTTATGGTCGTATTGGCTGTGGGGGTTTTCCGGCGCGAGTTTTTCGAGCCAGCGCTCGAAGTCGCGGTGCAGGCCGCTTTCATCGTCGTTTACGAACACGCTCGCCGTTATGTTCATCGCGTTTACAAGACACAGGCCCTCGCGCACGCCGCTTGCCTTTAGCGCCTCCTCGACATCCCGCGTTATGTTAATATACGCTCGGCGGGTTTCCGTATTGTACGTCAGGATCTCTCTGTACGATTTCATTGATTTCCTCCAATTCTCTCAAGAGCCTCTCGTTATCCTTCCTCATTTTTACGCCCACACGGAAGAAGGAACCATCCAATGATTCAAAGTTGGCCGCAACGCGGATCAAAACGCCCCTTCGGGCCAAAGCGCCAGCCAAGGCCTCCGCCGAGCCGCGCTCCAAGCGGCATAGGATGAAGTTCGCGTCGGGTTTTAGCGCGCAAACGCCCGGCAGCGCGTTCAACCTTTCCCATAGCCAAAGCGGCTCCGTTTCAAGCCATTCGCGCGTTTGGGCCTCGTATTGCGCAAGCGCGGGCAACGCGCCGGCAACGCTTTGCGCGAGCGCGTTGACGGACCACGGAACTTGACAAGAGCGCATGGCGGCGGCTATCTCCGTCGAGGCAATCGCGTAACCCAAGCGCAGCCCCGGAAGCGCGAGGGACTTCGTAAACGCGCGCAAAATCGTAAGCTTCGGATACTTTTCGCGCAAGCGCAGCATAGGCTTCGCCGCGCCGGGACGCGATAATTCTATGAACGCTTCGTCTAAAAGCACCCATTCACAGCGCTCAAGATAGCTTTCCAACACACTAACAGGCAGCGCGCGCGAGGTCGGGTTGTTGGGATTCGCGAGAATCGCGCCGGTATAGCGCTTTTCGCATAATTGCGGCTCGAACGTATCGCGCGGAAGCCGGACGAACTCGACGGTATGCCCAAACAGACGCACGGCTCGCGCGTATTCGCTGAACGCGGGCGCTTGAACCGCGACAAGCCCCTTCGGCAAAACCGCGAGCGCGGCGTTCAAGAGCTCCGACGCGCCGTTACCGCAGAGAACGCATTCCTTTGCTACGCCGTCGCGCCGAGCGATTGCCCTCGTTAGCAGGGCGCACGCCGGGTCAGGATAGTTTTCCAGCGCGCCGCCGTCAATTGCCGCCCGTATCGCTTCGAGTACGGGCTTCGGCGCGCCAAAAGGGTTGATGTTCGCGGAAAAATCGAGAAACGGCCCTTCGCCATATATTTCGCGTGCAGCGCGGATATTACCGCCGTGAGCCTCCACGCGGCTACACCAAAAGCTCCGCCTGCTTTTTCTTTGGGAGAGATTGCAAGATCAAATCGTATGACATGTCGCACATGCGGCGCACAACGTCATCCGGCGTATCACCCTCCATATATACGGAATTCCAATGCTCTTTATTCATATAATATCCCGGCACGACATGCACGTAACGCTCGCGCAGCATCTTACCGAATTCCGGCAGGCATTTTAGCGTGATAATCGGCTTTGCGAATTTATCGCCGCCTTTCATCGCGATCATCTTGTCGAACAGCAAAAAGCGCTCGGCCTCCCATTCGGCCTTGTAGTCCTTCGTAACGCCCTTCTTGGACAGAAGGTATTCGTCGATCCATTCGTAGCGCATAATTCCCCCTACTCGTACAGCATCCCCAGCAATTCTTCCCCGCCCACATCCACGCCCGTACCCGCGCATTCGAGCTCGGTAAACCGCACGCCCTTTTGCGCCTTGCGGCTGTCGTATATGGCGAAAGGGATCTTTGGCCGCTCGTGCCCGCGCGATTTGAGCGCCGTAACGTGATCCGAAAGAAAAAGTATGCGGTAATCCTCGCCCTTCGCGTCCAGCCCTTCGACTAAGCGCGCGAGCATATCGCCGCCCATCTTGATCGCCTGCTCCTTGCCCTCGCGCATGCCGTTGTGGGAGCATTCGTCCGGCGCTTCGATATGCAATAGCGCGAACGGCAGATCGCTTCCCAGTACGGCGTCGACCTTGCCGCGCCAGTTTGTATCGAGCCAGCCTGTAGCGCCAGGTACGTTTACAATATCCAGCCCAACCAACCGCCCAATGCCGTTTACGACCGGAACCGCCGATACGCAAACGCCTTTGTAGCCATATTTTTCGACAAAAGAATCGAGCGTGGGCGCGGCCCCGCCGCCCCACGGCCAAAGGACATTGGCCATATTGAGGCCCTTGCGCTTTTTCTCTTGATTAAACGGATGCGCTTCGAGTATTGCGCGCGCTCGCGCGAACGCGGCGTCGAAAGGCTCGCCTGCGCTCGGATAGCGGGCGCCAAGGTTGTCGTGCGGCAGTATCCAGCCTTCCCAGGGCGTGTTGGTTTCAAGCAGATGCCGGTAACTGACGCCCACATGAAAGCGGCCCGCATCTCCGAGGATACGCGAAATCTCTTCGTCCTGACATATAGCGCGCATCAGCGCCCTACCCTCTTCCCCTTCGCAGCCGCCGTCATGGGAGATAAGGCCCTCATCGTCTGAATACGCGGCTATATTGCAGCGCAGATAGCATGGCGCGCCTGTTATGCCGTAATCCGCCGCTTCGAGAGCGCCGCGGCCCCAAACCATGCCTTCCTTCGCGCCGAACAGGCGGCAAATCGCCACATCCGTCCCGGGCGACGCGCTTTTGTACGTCGTATCTGCGACGCCGCAAATCGAGCGTCTCGCGAATACGTGCAACGGGTTCGTTTCAGGCGCTAAGTCGAGCGATGTTCTTCCGTCTTTGGGAAGATCCGCCGCGCCGTCGAGTATAAACATTATTCTCTTCATGTGTTTCCTCTACTCTATAACATAAGATGTCATGCCGCCGCCTTCGGTTTCTTCGAATACGACGGCCCAATCTGAGCCTAAATCGCTAGTCGGCACGGAGGCGTAGCGATAATCGCCACCCGTCAAGGACATAAGCGCCGCCGCTTCTTCGGCGTAGGTCATCATATCGGCCGGGATTCCGAACTCTATTCCCGAGGGGATTTCTTTTATCATCCGCCTCGCGCCGATAAAGAATTCGTAGTAATAGAACGCGTAAAAATCGGTAATCGCGACGCCCTCGCCGGAAACGGAACAGTGGATGAACAACCCTTCGCCAAGATACAGCGCAACGTGGCTGACAGTATTCGGCGCGTCGGGCGAGCCAAAGAACAATAGGTCTCCGCGCATAATCTGGCTAATATCGTTTACAGCCGGCCATTTTGTATTGCCGGCAAGCTGGCGCGATGTGCCCGATACGCTTGATACGCCCATATACTTGAAAATATAGCTTATATACGTCGAGCAATCGAAAGCGCCCGGGCCTTTCGCGCCGAGCTCGTACGGCGTGCCAATTAGCGGATACGCCACTGCGTCGAGCATATTGTCGATGAATTCTATTGTAATTTCAGGCTCCCGGCTTTTTTTTGCCGCCTGCACGCTGTTTGCGCATAGAAAGAGCATCATCAAGCTTAGAATCAGCGCGGCTATTCTTCGCATTTTCATGACGCAAGCCTCCGAATAAATTCTATTTATTATTATATCGTTACCCTGTTAAGATTGCAAAAGAATTATCCGATAACTAATTTAGAGTAATTCTAAATATATGTTCAAGGAGGAACAAAAAATGGATGTATCCAATGTAAACGCCTATGGGCAAACCGCGTACGAGCTAAAGGCCAACGGCTACGAGGCGAAGGCCGAGGCCGCCGAAAAGAAGGACGAAACCGCCGCAACCGCCGCCGCAGCGGATGAAGCCGCCGCAGACGAAGATAAAGCCGCGGTATACGAATCCTCAAGCTCCGGCAAGACTAAGACGTACAAGACCGACCACGAAACGATCAACCGCCTGAAACAGGATCTCGAATACCGTCAAGCGCAGCTAAAGAGCCTTGTTCTCGATATGCTCAAGAAACAAGGCAAAACGGCTCAAGACGCGATTGGCGGCGTGCCGTTCGAGATCGACGCTATGACGCAGGAAGAGGCGCAGGCCGCGATTGCCGAGGACGGCTTCTGGGGCGTAGAGCAAACCTCCCAGCGCTTGGTGGATTTCGCGAAGGCTCTTACCGGCGGAGATCCCGCGCTAGTTGAAAAGATGCGCGACGCAATCAAAAAAGGCTTCGGACAGGCTGAAGAAGCTTGGGGCGGCAAGATGCCTGGCATCACGCAGGACACCTACGATGCTACGATGAAAAAATTGGACGAATGGGCCGCGGAAGGCCAAGCGGCAAGCACTCAGACAAGCGAAGACGAATAAGACTTCCGTTGTATTTCAAGCTATGGCCTGCGTTCAATACGCGCAGGCCTTTAAAATATATCCTGAATTTCGGCGCTGGATTTTTATTGCTATTCGTGTTAGGATATAAATAGTTAAAATCATATCATAGAGTAGAGGGGTTCATTCTGTGAGTGGCAAAAGCATCATGATCGTCGACGATGATCCCAATATCTGCAGGCTCTTAGAAATATATATTTCCAGCGAAGGCTATGTCCCCATAGCTTTTCAAAGCGGCGCGCCCGCGCTGGAATACATGGCCACAAAGGAACCAAGCTTAGTGCTGTTAGATGTCATGATGCCGGAAACGGACGGCTTTGAAGTGCTAAGGCGTATACGCGAAAGCTCGAACGTCCCAGTCATCATGCTTACAGCGCGCGATTTGGTCGAAGACAAGCTTTTGGGCTTCGGCCTCGGCGCGGACGACTATATCGTAAAGCCATTCGAGCCCGTCGAGGTGCTTGCGCGAATAAAGGCGCGGCTGCGCGAAAGCTCTCCCTCGCGCGACGACGTACTGAGGATAAAAAACGTCTCGCTCAACATAAAGCGTTACGAGGTTAAAATAAACGACGAACTGCTCGTCCTTAAACCAAAAGAAATTAAGCTTTTACAGTTCATGCTGAACCATCCGAACATCGTCCTTACGCGAGACGAGCTTTTGGAACGCGTTTGGGATTATACCTTTGGCGGTGGTACCCGTACGGTCGATATGCATATCAAGCGGCTTCGCGAAAAGCTAATCAGCGCTGGCGCCGAAATTAGCATCAACACCGTTTGGGGCGTGGGCTATAAGCTGGAGACGAACCAATAGATGAAATCTAGGCTTGGAACGCGTTATTTCCTGATATTCGGAAGCTTGTCGGTATTATCCGCGCTGGCCGCGGGGCTTTTGCTTTTCTTTTTCAATATTCAGGCGCTCGAAAAAGAGCGGCTGAATACTTATGAGCACGCGGCGGAATCGCTTGCGGCGGTTTCCGACGCCGTTTTGCGCGGACGCGAAAACGAAAGCGTCATGCGCAGCGCGCTTTCTATAGTGGAAACGACGCTATACGCGCGTGTTTTCGTCCTCGCCGATCACGGCGCGCCTTTTACGAGTATTTCCGACGAGCCGATCCTTAGCGACGCGCCGCTCACGCTAGGCGGAGATACAATGTATATACGCCGGTTCGTCTATCAAGGCGTCCCGTACGCCATATATGCCGCGCCTTTGCCAAATACAGATGGTTCCGTCGTTATAGTAGACTCGGGCGGCGCAGCGCGGTTTATGAACGAATCGGGCTTTCTTATGGCGCTATGCGTGTTGGGCATAATCCTCTTCGTCCTTATCCTAACGGGCGTCGCGGTCACACGCCAGGCCGCTCCGATCATCGCTCTCAAGGCGGCGGTCGAACGGCTTAGAGCCGGCGAGGATCCGGACGATATCATGGCTTCCGAGCAAAACAACGAGCTTGGTTCTCTAAGCGGTATATTTAACGCCATGAAGTCCGCGCTCGCCTCCGAAGCGCGCGCCCGCGACGATTTTACCGCCAATATCTCGCACGACTTGCGCACGCCGCTTACAAGTATTCACGGCTTTACCCAAGGCATGATCGACGGCGTAATAAAGCCCGACGAATACCGCAAGACGCTCGAAATCATTTCGCGCGAGGCCAAACACATGATACGCCTCACGGGAGATATACTAGAGGTAGCCCGAATCGACTCCGGCCGCCTAAAGCTAAACAGAGAATACGTAGATATTCCGGAGCTTCTGCAAGAAATACTCGAAGGGCTGGCGGGATCCAACGATAAAATTCACCGGTCGCTGACGATCGAAGATCCCATAGGCGTCATGGCCGACCGCGCGCGGCTAATGCAGGTGTTTACTAATCTTATAGTAAACGCCTTCAAATACAATAAGCCGGACGGCGAGGTAACCATACACGTTTCGCGCAAGGCGAAAGCGGCGATTGTCACCATTACCGATACAGGCATAGGCATGACGGAGGAGGATCTTACCCGTATTTACGAAAAGTTTTATCGCGCCGACAAGTCGCGTTCTTCCAGCAAGGAGGGTACGGGTATCGGGCTATACGTCGTCAAACGCTTGCTGGAAATGCACGACGCTAATATCGTCTATACCTCCGCTCTCGGCGCAGGAACTAGCGTAAAGGTGGAATTGCCTCTATGAAAATATGTCCCAATTGCAGCATGCGCTCACCGGAATCCGCCGCCGACTGTCCGAACTGCGGCGCGCTTTTAGAGCCTGAAATTAGCGGCATAACTAAAACAGAGGAGTATCACCGCCGCCGCAAGCGCGACTGGATTTGGCTAGCGCTGGGCGTGCCCGGCCTTATGCTGTTCCTATACTTGATATACCTCGCGGCGAGGTTCTTTATTCAATGAGCCCTATCTTCGTCCTTATAAACGGATGCCTTTTTGCTTCGGCCGTACTTTTCTTTATAAAGCGCTTTCGATCTCGGCGAAAAAGAAAAAATCAGCCGACCGGTAATTATTCGCGCCGCGCCCTCGGCGAAACGCCTCTTCGTAAAAACGCGGGAATGCCGAATCTTGTCCTGCATTATCCCCCCGCGCATTTTGACGGCCACGGCTATCGAATCGACCGCGCCCTCGACCGCGAAAGCATCCTCCTCTCCATAACGCGCAATAGCGCGCTCGCAGTGAAAAAGCCGCGGGAGGAGGGGTAATTTGCCGGATCATTCCGTTTTGCAAAAGTGGAAAGCACGATACCTTCGCTTGGTCAAATGGCAATATTTCCCTTTCGTATTGTTAGCGTTGCTCCTTATCCCATTTTATCTTTTCGCTACGGGCAGATTTGGAGACGACGCGTATTTCCATATCGATAGTCCGCTTAAAGACGGCCTGTTCAGCTATATTTCGTATCAGTATAACTTCTGGTCCTCAAGAATTATCATTATGGCCGCTACCGCCGTTCTGAATGTACTACCCATAGCTGTTTGGCGCGTACTGGATTTAGCCATTTGGCTGCTTGCGGGCGTTTGCGTATCCAAGCTGTTTGTACGCAATCCGCGCGCAAACTATTTTATTGCCGGATGTATGGCGCTTTACCCGTACTGGCATCTCGGCACGGCGGGATGGATTGCCACCACAACCGGATATTCTTGGCCGCTGGCTTTGGGTTTGTTCGTCTTCTTAACTTTAAAGCGCCTTTTCGAAAACGGCCGGCTGCCTTGGTACCGGTATGCGCTATGCGCCCTTGCTTTTCTCTATGCCACGGACGCGGAACAGATGTGCGCAATTATCCTTGCTGTGCTGGTGTTTTTAGCAGCGCTTCGCCTTTTTCGCCGAAGCGCGCCGGCCGCCTATACCCGAGCGGTTATCGTTTTATTGGTTCTGACTTTAGCCCGGCTGGCCTTTACTATGACGGCGCCGGGAAACCACGCGCGCCTTGTCGAATCCCTACACCTAATCCGCGGTTTTGAAAACTATACGTTATGGGACAAGCTTTTCTTGGGCTTTGATTTTACGATGACGCACTATGCCGTATGTACGCTGGGCCTATTCCCCCTATTTTCATATCTAATGATGCTAATTGTATGGCGCGGCCATAAAGGGTTTTTACCGCGCTGTATCTCGGCCGTTCCCTTCGCCTCCGGCGTCGTGTTTACGGCGACCGCCGGTATGCGGGTTCTATCGTACTTGGGCGAGCTGCTGGCTTTGCGCCAGGAGCGCGGCTTTATGAACGCGATATTCGACCACGGGCTTCTGCCCGAAGGGCCGGGCATGAGGCTGTTTTTCATTATATTCTTTTTCTGTGTTTTGTGCTCGCTATATTATGCCTTCGGCCGCCGCACTGATTGCCTTGCCGCTATAGGCATTACGCTGCTTGGCTTTGGTTCGCAAATGCTCATGGGATTCACGCCTTCCATATACGGCTCGGGGCTGCGAACTTTTATTTTCGCGTCGTTTGCGGCAATCATAGTCTCGTTGCGCATGTATGAGGATTTAGACGCCTCACGGCGCTTTGGCAAGGGCTCAAAGCTTCTTTTCTTAGCCGCAATCATTGGTAACTACGCGATTACGTTTGCAATAGGCCTTTTCAAGGTAGACGGGCCTTAAATTCCGCCGTTCAATATACCAATTCCGCCCGAAACGAGATATCCGGAGCATTCATAAGCTATTCATAGCTATGCGCGCGTAATCGGCTTTAATCGATAATAATCAGGCTTGCAAAGACCAAGCCTGTTCATTAAAATAATGTTTGCGATTAGCACTCGATCTTGATGAGTGCTAACAACCAAAAGCAATTAATTTATTTTTTCAAAAGGAGGCACACGAATGAACATCAAACCCCTCGCAGACCGCGTCGTGCTCAAATCGCTCGAAAGCGAAGAAACCACCAAGAGCGGCATCGTATTACCCGGAACGGCAAAAGAAAAGCCGCAGATGGCGGAAGTTATCGAAGTCGGCCCCGGCGGCATGGTGGACGGCAAGGAAGTTACCATGTACGTAAAGAAGGGCGACAAGGTCATCTGCTCGAAATACGCGGGTACCGAAGTCAAGATCGATTCCGTCGAATACACCATCGTACGCCAGAACGACATTTTGGCCGTAGTGGAAGAGTAAGAAAGATTAAGGAGGACTATTAACATATGGCCAAACAGATTAAATTCGCAGAAGAAGCCCGCCGCTCACTCGAAGCTGGCGTAAATATGCTCGCCGATACCGTGAAGATCACGCTCGGGCCAAAGGGCCGCAACGTCGTTTTGGACAAGAAATTCGGCGCGCCGCTAATTACGAACGACGGCGTTACCATCGCGAAGGAAATCGAGCTCGAAGACCCATTTGAAAACATGGGCGCGCAGCTCGTTAAAGAAGTCGCTACGAAGACCAACGACGTCGCGGGCGACGGCACCACCACCGCCACGCTGCTCGCGCAGGCTATCGTACGCGAAGGCCTGAAGAACGTAGCGGCCGGAGCGAACCCGATCGCGCTTAAGCGCGGTATCGACAAAGCCGTAGAAACCGCTGTGGACGGCCTGAAGGGCCTTAGCGTAGCCGTCGGCGGCAAGCAGGAAATCGCGCAGGTTGCTTCGATCTCCGCTTCCGACGCCAGCATCGGCGACCTTATCGCCAACGCTATGGAAAAGGTCGGCAACGACGGCGTTATCACCGTCGAAGAATCCAAGACCATGCTGACCGACCTCGTGCTTGTCGAGGGCATGCAGTTCGACCGCGGCTACGCTTCGGCCTATATGGTAACCAATACCGACAAAATGGAAGCTCAGCTGGATAATCCCCTCGTACTCATCACCGAGAAAAAGATCACCAACGTTCAGGAAATCCTGCCGGTGCTCGAACAAGTCGTGCAGATGGGCAAGAAGATGCTCATTATCGCAGAAGACGTCGAAGGCGAAGCGCTCGCGACGCTGATCCTCAACAAGCTGCGCGGCACGTTCACCTGCGTCGCCGTCAAGGCCCCCGGCTTTGGCGACCGCCGCAAGGCCATGCTTCAGGATATCGCGATCCTAACGGGCGGCCAGGTCATCTCCGACGAGCTCGGCATGGATCTGAAGGAAACCCAGGTATCGCAGCTCGGCACGGCGCGCCAGATCATCGTCGACAAGGACAACACGACGATCGTCGAAGGCGGCGGCGAGCCCTCCGAGATCAAGGCCCGCATTAGCTCCATCAAGGCCCAGATCGAAGAGACGACCAGCGACTACGACAAAGAGAAGCTGCAAGAGCGCCTCGCGAAGCTCGCGGGCGGCGTGGCCGTAATCCAGGTCGGCGCGGCGACGGAAGTCGAAATGAAGGAAAAGAAGCTGCGTATCGAAGACGCTCTCGCGGCGACGCGCGCGGCCGTTGAAGAAGGCATAATTCCGGGCGGCGGCGTTTCGCTGCTGAACGTGCTCGGCGCCGTACAGGCGGACCGCGACGCTGCGGAAGGCGACGAGAAAACGGGCATCAACATCGTCCTGCGCGCGCTGGAAGAGCCCGTACGCCAGATCGCCATCAACGCGGGTGTCGAAGGCTCGGTTATCGTCGAGCAGATCAAATCCAAGAACCAGAACGGCTACGGCTACGACGCGGCCAAGGGCGACTTCGGCGACATGGTCGCCAAGGGTATCGTAGACCCGACGAAGGTCACGAGGAGCGCGCTGCAAAATGCGGCTTCCATCGCCTCGATGGTGCTCACCACCGAATCGGTCGTCACGGACATCCCCTCCAAGGAGCCCGCGATGCCCGCGGGCGGCGGCCAGATGCCGATGTATTAAATCGAATCAAACTTATGGATATCAAAAAAGTGGCGCAAGCCACTTTTTTGCATTCAGTTTCATATATCTCTATGTGCTTGAATTCATGTTGCCAATTTGCTAAGATTGGATCATAAGAGTGATTCGAAAGGAGGAACTCCAATGCACAATTTAAAAATATATCTCGATACTTCTGTTATCAGTCATTTAGACGCACCGGACGCATTGGAGAAGATGCAAGATACGCTCGCTCTCTGGGATAAGATAAAATCGGGCGTATTTTCAGCTTACTTGTCTTCTATCACGCTTGGCGAATTGGACGAATGTCCCGAACCAAAGCGAAGTATTTTATTCAGCTTTCTGCGGCAAATTCAGTATGACTTGATAGCACTGGACAGCCAAGCTATTGAAATCGCTGATAAGCTTGTTTCATTTGGTATTTTAAAGCATAAAAGCATCGACGATTGCCAGCATATAGCTGCGGCGATTATTGGCGGATGCGACGCGATTATTTCTTGGAATTTCAAGCATATTGTGAACCATAAAACCATTCAGGGCGTCAAAGCTATAACCGCTCTGACTGGATTCCCAGACATTTTTATCTATACCCCCTCAATTTTACTTGGAGGCGAAAGTAATGATTCATAAGATTCCGAAGCCAAAAATCAGCCCGAATTTTACTATCGATGATATTCATAAAATTCGCGAGTGGAATTATGAGCGGCTAAAAGATGCTACAGTTGAAGAACGCTTAGTTGATAATAAGCGTCGCGGCGAAGCAGCGAATAAAAAGCTTGACTTATTAGCAGGTTCAGCCCCGCAGGGTGATTCTCTCTGAAGCCTTCTAAAAACCGTGCGCGAAAGAGCGGCATAACCGCTCTTTCGCTTTATAGCCTTTATCTCAAACCAAAGGGGAAAAATCCCTTTAATGAACACCATACATCACTCAATCACTTGAACCGTATATCGATAGATGAACAGTTTCTCACTCGTTAATCCGTAATTGCGTTTTAACGTTACCTCTTTCTGCGAGGATTGTTCTTCCCTATCTAACTTCCCGAAGCAGCTCCAAAAAGTCCGCCCTATACCCGCCCTCGTCGCGGCCAAGAGAATCTGCTGCGTTTTCATAGATGCTCTGAATCTGGTCATACGATACCCTACCGTCCCGTAACACATCACCGAATTTCGCGACGCTGCATGCGAACGTGAAGTCGGAAGTATTGCGCGCGGTGAAGTCGTCATACTTCGCGGGCTGGATCATCTCAATGCTCCTCGATTCGCCGGGATTCTTATAGCGGATGCGCACCTCGAAGAATTCGTCGCCGTATTCGCCGGGCGCGGGCGCGGGCGATTCGTTGTCCTGATATTTCAGCGACGGACTGGAACCGTTTGCGAGTTCGAGCTCGAACATAACGACCACGTCCGTCCCGACGCCGATCTCACCCGCGTCCTTTGTATCGTCGGTAAAGTCCTCGTTGGCTAGCGTGCGGTTCTCGTAGCCTATCATGCGGTAACTCCTAACATTGGCCGGGTTGAACTCGACCTGCGCCTTAACGTCGTCGGCGATGGTAAAGAGGTTCGAAGCCAGTTCGTCCACGAGTACCTTTTGTGCTGTGCGGACGGAATCAATATACGAATAGTTGCCGTTGCCGTTCGTAGCGAGCGTCTCCATCATGTCGTCGCGCAGGTTGCCCGTACCGAAGCCTAGGACGGATAGATATACTCCGCTGTCGCGCTTGCGGCTGATCAGCTCGTTCAGCGAATCGACGTCCGACAGCCCGACGTTGAAGTCGCCGTCCGTCGCTAGTATAACGCGATTGTTGCCGCCATCAAGGAAGTTGCTTTCGGCCAGCTCGTAGGCTGTCATGATGCCGTTCGCCCCGGCCGTGGAGCCACCGGCGGTCAGCGAATATATCGCGCGGCGCATGGCGGCTTTATCCGCGCCGGAGACGCTATGGAGCGCGATTTCGCTGGAACCCGCGTACGTTACGATCGAGACGCGGTCGCGCTCGCCCAGGGTGTCCGCAAGCATATCGAACGCCTCTTGCAAAAGCGGCAGCTTGTCGTAGTCGGCCATGGAGCCGGAGGTGTCGATTAGGAACGTTAAATTGGACGGCGGCAGCGCGCTCTTGTCGATATCGCGGGATTTCACGCGTACGAGCGCCATATACTTGCCGCTATCGAACGGCGACGGGCCGATTTCGGTATATATCGCAAACGGGTCGCGCCCGAAGCTAAGCGGCTCGTCGTAGCTGAAGTAGTTGATCAGCTCCTCCGTACGTACGGCGTCGGGCGGCGGCATGCTCCCGGAGCGGATATAGCGGGCGACGTTCGTATACGCCGCCGTATCGACCTTTAGCGAAATCGTCGTCAACGGATTCGTCCGCGCGTCCATTGTACGATTCTCTTCTATTTCCTGGTACGTTTCGCTGTCGCGGGAGCGATATTCTTCGGAACCATACCAGTCTCCGTCCATCGCGGGCGCG
>QMCD01003426.1_pt1 | contig 21948 bp, 33 predicted proteins | sample 1821841 | NCBI WGS metagenome assembly QMCD01 (sample SAMN01991225, study PRJNA193472) | Termite gut metagenome, whole genome shotgun sequencing project. | isolation source: worker | host: Macrotermes natalensis
CGTGGTCTCCGAGGATCAGCTTAATCACAGCCGCCGCCTCCGGCGACTTGTTGGCCTCGATCAGGCTGCCGTAGCGCAAGGAGGTCGATTTCTGGGCGGCGTCGCCCTCTGCTTTAATCCCAGGAGCGACACACTCAGCGGTAGCCGCGACCTCTTCCTCGGTCATTTCGTCGCCAAAATCTTCCTCCGATAGTGCGCCAACCTCCTTCTCGATCTCGCCCTCGACGGTCTCCTCGGCCTTCTCGATTGCCGCCAACTTGGCTTCGAGCTCGGCGATTTTGGCGTCCTTGTCGTCGTCGGATAGGGCCGTGCCATGTTCGGCCTCCTCCATGGGGACGAGTTTCGAAAGCACTTCCTCGATCTTTGTCAGGCGGGCGTTGACGTCCCCTTCAGGATTGGGGACAATCTCCTCGTCGCCGACCGCTCCAGGTACTCCTTTCGGGGTGAACCCAAACAGCGTCAAAACCTTTTCCAAAGCACCGACAGGGATTGCATCGTCCATCACTGCCTGTTTTTCATCTGCCATGTTATTGGCTCCTTTCTTGTCACCTATAGAGCAAATTTTCCCGGCTCTTCCAGCCTCAACCAAACTTGCATGATTAACGATTATATCATACTGTGTCCCCTTCCCCACCTCCGTTTGGCTACAGTTTGCTGTATATCCGATTGATAACTCTTTGATTTCATTATCTTGTACACGCTTGATAGCATCGTCATCGCAAATCAACAGGTCCGCCAAGAGCAAGTCGGCTTGATCTCCGGTACCCCGACGGACGTTCTGCATGTTTCCGACAACAAGACTCTTGAAATTCTCGGGTGTCACATCCATGTGGAAGCCAGCCAGCAGAGGCTTCCCGTTGCATGAGGCCATTGTCTTCTCATTAAAAAGAGAGTCCGTGCTGCGGTACATCTCAACGACACCGTTTTCCGTTTCAATATCCGGTACCTCAGAAGCAGAGTATTCGAGCGTTCCGATGCGAGCGACAGGAACAGCCGGGCACATCAAGAACCCTTCGGGTGTCATAAATCGATGATCCGACAACTTCTCTTTTACATATAGCTTCCCGATAGTTATCACCTCTATTCATGTATCTCTATTTGTCATTATAGCATATTGCAAAACAGGCAACAAAAAAGAGGGGGCCGGATAGCCCCCTCCAATATTTTATTTATCCTTTCCAAAATCCGGCTTCACAATCGGCGGGAACGGCCTAGGCCAACCGCTCGGAAATGGTCGATGCTCTTCATCTTAAATACTCCCCCCACTGCTCAGCGATCGCCTCAGCGAATCCGTGAGGCGTCTTGCTCCGGTAGTACGGACGATCCTTGTGCGGCATGCAGGACATGTCATAGGCCCATCGACTCATCCGTTTACCGCTGGACAACGTGACAATATCCCGATCAAACGTCTTGTGCGTCTGTGTCAACAGTGGAAGTCCTTTCAGCCACAGGCATGTTGACTTCTCGTATCCATCCCCAAACATCCAGGGGTGAACGATCTGGTCCGGCTTGCGGTAAAGTGTGCTCATGATCCCGACAGGGTTCTCAATGGAGACGATTGAGCACGCGCACTCCGCAAACAGCATGAAGAACCGTATCGCCTCCTGCTGCACGCCGCTCTCTCGCTTGCGCTTGAAGTGTCTCGCTCCGCTGACCGCGAGGTGCGTGCAGGGCGGGAACGCGATGACCGCGTCCCAATAGTCCCACGATAACACCTGTTCCGCGTCCTGCTGGATGTGCCACTCCGGATGTAGGCCGGACGTTGGAAGGATGTCACAGGAATATGCATTGATCCCTCTGTTGCGCATTGCAGTCGTTACAACCTGCGACTCCTCACAGGCTACGAGTACGTTTTTCATCCTGCTCGCTCCTCCATCTCCAACTCATCAAACAACGTCGGAGCCATCTTGTCGAGTTCAGCCTGTTGCAAGTATCGAACCCCGTCGTCAAACGACTGCTTGTTTAGCTCACAAGCTGCACCCCTGCGCCCCTTTAAGATTGCCCGGTACGGTACGGTCATAAGCCCCCCGAACGGGTCAAATACAAGGTCGTCTTTGTTGCTGTACCGCTCGATCAAGCGGTCAACGATGTCGAATTGCAGAGGGCAGATGTGGAGTTGCAAGTCCCTTCTCTTCTGCTCCCCATTAAGAGTGATCATGCGCATCACGTCATCCCACACATAGGGGCTATGGCTGCCGGGCGCGATTGCCATATAGCTGGATGGTAACCCCTTCGGCAACACCTCGTCAAAATATTCTCCTAACTTGACATGTCCCTCGTAGTCATAGACTACATCCCTGCTACCCTCCATGAACCCCTTTCCAACTTCTCCTGGCTGCACAATCCGATTGCCGCTTGACCGCCAAAAAGCGTGTGCGTCAATCTGCCAATGTGGGCGGCTGTATTCTGCCTTGTCCTTGACGACGGGTACATCCGCGTATCCCCGCGTGCGGTCCGTCTGCGGCTTTCGGAATAGCAGGACATACTCCGGCGAGCCGACTCCCATCTTTGTGCCGTCCTTGCACTGCTCTGTCCATCCAAGGCGGTAGGTCTGGTTATTCTCCCTGACAACGTCCGTGACGACCGTGACCATGCCCATGTAGTCAAAACCATGTTGCATATAGTGAAAGATCGCCTCCGCGTGAAATGGGCTGACTGTCGAAAACCCTGCCCCTGTCACGTTACCGAATAGAATACGGTCCTTGACGTGTATGCAGGCCAACCGGCCAGGTTCAAGGATGCGCAACAGCTGCGGCGATAGGTAGTCCATCTGCGCCCAGAAGTGATCGTTGTTGTCAGTGTGTCCGAAGTCACAGTAGTTCGGCGTGTACTCGTAGTGATTTGAAAACGGGATCGACGTTACGATTAGCTTGACAGAGTTCTCCGACATACGCGCCGTCTCTGCCACGCAGTCATCGTTGACAACGCGGTATCTCTTCCCATCGGCAACCTTGGTCGGCACGCCGAGATCTCTCTCCAACACATTGAACGATTGACCGTACAGGCCGTACTTGCTGACGATCTCGCTCATGCGGCCCAACATCTTCTCGTGCAATGCCCATTTGGCTTGTAATACTTGCAACACCTCGCGCTCTGCCTCCGTATGGATGATGTGGATTTCGCACGGGTGCTCCTGCAAGAACCGCTGTATACGGTGGACACTCTGGATGAAGTCATTGAACTTGTGACCAATGCCAAGGTAGATCGCCTTGTGACAATGCCGCTGGAAGTTGCACCCAGACCCGGACAACCTCGGCTTTGTGCAGAGGTATTTGATCTTTCCGTCGCTGAAATCCTGCACGTGCTGCTCCCTGATTTCAAGGTCCAGTGATCCGTACACGCTGACCGATTTCGGTATCGCATCCTCAATCGCGCGGCGTTCATCCTCGAGGTCGTGCCACAGGATGTAGTGAGAATCAGGGTCGTTCCCGACGATCTCCATCAACTTCTCCATTCGGGAGTCTATGCTGTTGCGCTTCTCCTTTGACGCGGATACGACGCCCATGCTCGTGTCTCCAAACAATAGACCCTGCCCGTCTCGCTCGACGTGCTTGACGTCCGCAGCCGACACCTCGTGATAGATCACCTTGAGAGGGGGGAGTTCATACCCGTCATCCGAATATCCAAGCTCCGACGGCTTCTGCAAGAAGATCGCCCATGACGACATCCAAATCCAGAACTCATCTTCTTTGTGCGGGTATATCGTGAGGTCGCCGGACTTCTCCGAGTTACGCTGGAAGAACCGCGTTAGGACTTGTCCCGTATCCATGATGCCAAGGAACCCGGCGTAATGGCTCAACTCCTTGTACCGGTTCGGTGCCGGAGTTGCCGTGGCAACAAACTTATGTGGGACGTCCGGGAACAGGCGCAAGAACTCCTGGAACGTCTCGCTGCCGTAGGAGCGAAGGCACGAGGCTTCGTCCAGCGAGACCGTATCAAAGAGTGTCGGAGATAGCTTGCCGTCGCGGACGGTCTCATAGTTGGTGATGTAGTGTTCATGATCGTCGTCCATCTCTTTGGGAGACCTGATAAATTTCAGCGAGACCCCTAGCTTCTTTGCGTCGTTTGCAAACTCCAACCGAACGTTGAGAGGACACACGATCAGCGTTCGACCGCCTGACTTGGCGTGCATCAGACGGCATATTTCCAACTGCATGAATGTCTTGCCAAGACCGAATTGGGCAAATATCGCGCGACGTCCTCCCCTCACGGCCCATCGCACAATGTCCCTCTGGTGGTCCCTAAGCATGGGATTGATCTCCTCAATCTCACACGGGTATCCGTCCTCCTGCGCACGTGGTATCTTTGATTTCACGAAATCCATGTAGTCCATAAAAAATCACCTCGCGGAGATTGTATCTCGGCAAGGTGATTTTTGGATGCGTAGTTTGGCGGGGATTAAATAAATCTTAGTTCTCTTTTCTATCAAAAACTATTTCAGCGTAACAACGGCAGTTGAAAATCTGCCCCGGGGCAATTACATACCCATCAACATTGGGCAAATTGTCCCAGTCGAAATATTGACCGTCTAGTTCGAGGTGTGATTCACGAACGCGACCATCATGGCTACTTCTCCATATAAATCCGGGGGACTTAGCCTCGGCTGCACGAGCAATAGTCAAGCTAGCGCCCGCTCTGCTTACCTCAGTTCTGGCGATAAGTCGCGCCCTGCTCTTAGACACATGCCCCGACTCTCTGATCTTATCCACAAGCTCAGAGGGTCGGAAGCCGCCTGTATAATATTCTGTCGCTAACTTTGTGGCCCTCTTAGCCGCGTCTAATGGGAGAGATTTTATCAGCCCCGCCGCTTCCCGCTGCATATCCCGGACAACGGTGGCGATACGACCCCCATCCAATACGTTCTTTTTGAGTGTCCGGGAGAATCTCGAGGCGGCGTTCATATATCCTGACCATTCTTGACGGTTACGGCGGTCTACCTCACGAACAATCTCAATCGCCTTTTTGTCGGCCCACGGGGTTAGCTTCTCTGCGTACCGTAGCAACTCCGCCGCAAACCGCTGCGTGTCTGCTGGTGTCTCTACCTGATCCGCGAGTTCGGCGATGTGGTCGGAGACCTGAGTGAGCAGCCGTATTGCCTTTACTTCGGCTCCCTTAGACGGCTTCGCTTTGAGCTTCTTCGCCACCCTCGCTCATCCCTTCAAACGGGTCTGTCTCCCCCGGTATCGGTGCTACATCCTTTGCAGACTCTATATCCTCATCCGTGATCGTTGACCCGCGCCCCGTGATCAGCCCGGACCGGCGAATCTCCTCAAGAGCGCGGGCCGGTGTGTAGATACCCGCATCCGTTGCGGCGACGGCAGCGGTGATATCCGACGCCGAGATTGTCGCGAGGTCGGAGTCTGTCATCTTGGCAAGTGGCCTGAATTTGAAATTAAAATCCTTTGGCATTGGGACGCCCAGCACGGACGGGATAAGCACCTGGAACAACCGGTCAAGGTTGTGCCGGAGGTCTTTCTCTTGCTTGCCCGCGATCATGTCGTAATAATTTTTTTGATCGTATTCTCCCGTTGCAGATAGACCGGACGGGGCCTGCCCAAAGAACTTAGTCATTGGCACCTCGGATGCGGCGGCGACCTGCTCCGCCATCTGGATCAGAACGTCCTTAAGACCAGAGAAGGTAAATGACGCAAACGTCATATCCTCCTCGGCGTCCATGACGGACACGCCCTCGATCCCCTGTAATAGCTTCAGGAATAACATGCGGTCCATCAGCGCATTGCGCGCTGCGTCACCTCCGGTAGCCAGCGACTCGGTGAGACTTGGTATCTTCTGGACCCGCAGATAGCTCTTGGAGACAAGCTGCGCGATCCCGAACGTCACATTATCATACGCTACCATCCTGTCGTACATGCTCTCGACAATGGACTGCCCCCAGAATAACTCGCGGATTGCCTGCCAGTACGGGAGGCGGTGACCGGTGAACCGCAGGATACGGCTGTAGTGGACAACCTTATTGTCAAGGCTGGCATAGTCCCCGGTCGATATCCGGTAGTATTTAGGCAACCCGTAGTCCGGCCCGTAAGTCTCAACGGACGAGTTCAGGCCAGCCGTCGATGGCCACACAACCCAGCGATCAAGGACGTATAGCCCCTTGAACTGACCGGGCGCAATGGTCGCCGGTTTCAGCGGAGTTGACAGGTCTTGCCCCTCGATCAGCATGACACAGCAGGCCCCGCCGTACAGACGCGCCCACTTGACCGCCTCCTCGAGGTGCTCCCACGTCCGGTCACGCACAAGCTCCCGCTGCACAGCCTCGATCTGTCCGGGGTAGAACGACTGCGCGGTGATGTCGATACCCTCCCGCACCATGTCCTCCGCGATAACCGAGACCGCCTTATTGACAACCCAAGATTGACGGTACAGCGCATCCAGCGTCGCGCGGTCCCACGAGACTTGTTTGTTCTGAACGTATCCAGTGCCGGACAGTTGATTTTCCGCGCCGACGCCGAGGTTCGACAGGTGGTTCATGAACCCATCTCCGAGGGTTCGGCGGGTTGGGGTATATGCTTTTGGGCGGGTTGGCTTTTTGTGTTTGACGGTCTTAATATTTTTTACGCTCATATGTGGCGGCCTCCTGTATGGTCAGGCGTTTCGTATAGTATATCACGAGATAGGATATTGCTTATTTCAGTATCAGTAAAACTACGTATGCAAATACACAAAAACGCGATATACTTGTTTTACACACAAGGGCGACAGGCAACAAAACTAAGGAGGATAAAACAATGATGACACTGGCAGACCTCGGGATCACAAAAAAAGAAACGGGCGAAAACGACTACATCGTGAACGGACAGGATATTAGCGTAACGGAGTTCTCAAATAAACTTTGGACATCCAGAGACGGCAGCAAGAGGCGATTCTATTACACCGCAACAATCAACGGTAAAAAGGTTGAGGTCGGCTACCTCGATATCATCGCAAAGACGATCACGATCACCGGCGCGATGGATGCAAACGAGGCAAAGGCAATGCGGTTTATGATCACGATGGCGTGCGTTCTCAACGGGACCATTACAGAGGACGAGGATATCGAGAGAGAGCTTACAAGGTAATCATAGGAGGTTCTGATATGCGGTATAGCGCGACAAGCGAAACAACAAAAGAAGTATGCAACAAAATAAACTTTATTTTTGACATACATTTCGTTGAAACCGCAAGCAAAAACGGGAAAACGTATGTGCGTGGGACTTGCGGGAAACGAAATGAGTTTAAGGATTTAAAACGCGCCTGTGAGGAAAACGGATACATTTACGCAGGATCAAAAGACTGGGCCTAAATAGCCCAGTTTTTTTTGTTCTGTCGGTTGCGGGCAGCCTGTTTTTTGGGGTCCGTTTTGCGTCCCATCTCGCGCGACATGTCGTATGCTTTTTTGTACATATTAAAGTCTGGGCGGGCCTCCATGTAGTCTTGCAGGCTATACCTGAGTGCGTCAATGCCGTGCTGATGCGCATCTACAATAACTGGCAATACATCACCGGTTATTCTGTCTGTCTTATACGAGTACAAACGAAACTCATCTGCGATACGAGGGCAGTTTTTTTCATGGACAACGATACGTTTAAAGCTTTTTAAAAACTGTATTTGCTCCTCAATGCTACCTGGGAATTTTCGACAAGCCTTTGCGGGCAACCCCTTCTTATAAACTCCGTTAACCGTCTGCGCTCTCTGCATATATGATATGGTCTCTGGCCTTGCGCTGTCTACATATATAGTCCCATCAATGCACGACGGCATGCTGTTGCGTATCCATGCATCTAACTCATCGAGTTCTATTTCATATCCAAATGCCTCTTGATCTATAAACAACTCATTGTCAACAACAAAGCATCGGATGAGAGCGCAAGGGTCTTTGGCGTATCCGAGGTCAAGACCGAAATAGAACTTAACTCCGGGTGGTGTCTCAAAGCATTCTTCATGCACGCGCCCCTTGAAGATTACTGCATCGGATAGTTTAAACGGCTCTCCGAGCCAGATGTGCCGAAACGCTTCGTAGTCTTTCTCTTTCATTGATTGCATCTCTGCAATTATTGTTTTTGACATAAACGGATTGTCATAGTAGTTTACCAGTGTCGTTACACAATTTTTCGGCGTATTTAAAACATAATCATGATAAACTGGATCGCTGATGTTTTTTGTATTAAATGTAAAAACCAACTGGGACCCCTCTGCGCGGATGGTCGGTTTTAATATCTCCAAAGACTCGCGACTGATAGAACTTGACTCTTCACACCAGACGAGTTGTATGCCCTCAGTTGACTTGATTTCTGCGGTGTTATGTCTAAGACCCTTAAAGATAATCTCAGACCCGTTGTGTGATGTTATAGAATTTTTCTTGTAATGCTAAAATAACCTTGCAGACCAAGGGTCTCTATTTTTTGCACGAGTAGCGAGTGTACTGAATCTGCCATGCTCGCCATAAATTCTCGGACACAAAGCACCTTTGTTTTCTCAGAGTAACATCTGACAATGATTGCCGTTGCAACGCTATGAGACTTTGCTCCAGCCCTTCCTCCATAAAATACAATGTATCTTTTTGATCGGTCAAAAAGAGGGGAAAATTTGTCTGGTATTTTTACGCATATTGGGCTAGGTGTTGTTTTGTTCATTATCGCGTTGTTGTCTATTAGCGCCACTTAGGATCAAACAGAGGCGCAAACTTACTCGGTATATTTATGTTTATTTTTGGCGCAGGCCGTCTCATTTTATGCCCGCCAACGCATGATCAATGACAACCGTATCGCTGTAATCATTCTCAAGGATGCCACTGCCAAAATAATATCCGGCAAGCTGGCCCAGCGTCGCGTTCTTAAGAAGTCGCCACTGCTCATACTCGTCGCGGGCGGAGGACCACATAAGAATATTGCGATGGACGCAGAACTCGCGACCGCTGCACGGCATGTACCGCAGGGGCCACACGCGCTCTTTGATCGGCAGTATGAACTCTGTCGCGCGCGTTGTGTCCATTAACTTGTCAACGTCGAGATTGTGACGCTCCCTCTTTATTGGCGCAAACATCTCGTAAGCGATGTTTGTGAACTTCACGTCGATCCGACCTTGTACATACACATCCGGCATCCGGTCGAAAAAACGTCCCCACTCCTCTATCGAGTTCAACCCGGAGATGCAAAACAGCTTGAGCCTTACGCCCTCGTCAATAGCGCGCCGGATCGCATACGCAAACTCATCATCCGAGAACGGCTTACCGTACTTGCGACGCATCTCTTCTGTGGCAAACTCCAGGCCCATCCGATATACGGAGTATTTTTTGAGCGGCACCCGTATAAAGTCCTTGAGCATGATGCTCTGCGTCATGCGGGATGCAACGTCGTCGCTGTCGTTGGATACAATGGTGCATGTTTTGTACTTTGACAATACTCTGTCAACTCTCGCGCGTGCGTTTTTTTGGTGGGGATTAGTCCACGATGTCATGCAGAATGTGCACTTATTCTTGCACCCTACCGCGCCCCAGTAATACGTCTGCCCCTTGGTCACATTGGCAACAGGCACCTTGCCCCAGTCAATGCGCGTTGACGGGTACAGCTTCTCCTTTGGAAACGCGCTTACCCACACACTGGGCAGCGACTCGATCTCGTCAATGGACTGGCATTCAAAAAACTCAAACCCCTGTCCGATATTGACATAATCGGCAAACAGTGCAAACAGCTTGTAATAGATCGTCGCGTGTCCGCCGACGGCGATCTTTTTGTTTGGGTACTGCATGCGTACCTTCTCCAAAAAAGTAACCTGAGAGACATCACAGACGCTCACCGCGATAATATCCGCGTCGTTTGGATCGGACACAAGCTCATGACCGTTATTGGCGATCAGTGTTTTGAGCACGGATATCGTATACTCCACGATATCCTTTGTGGCGCTATACTGTATCGCGTATTTCATCCGCTGCCTCCGCCACCTTACGCTTGAGTATTTCGTTTGCGACCGGGCTATCCTTTAGCTCTTTGTCATAAAACACACCAAAGTTTATTGAAAACTCTTCCTGTTCATCTTTGGACATAAAAAACAAAAACGAGCCGACGTTGACCGGCATCTTAGTCTTATCATATTGCCCGTCCTTGGTGGTCACAGAGTCGACATCCGTCATCATCTCCGGTATGTCAGACACAAGCGCGTCTAACTCCTCATCCGTCCACCCGGGAGGCGCATCGTCCATCTCCGAGAGCAACTGGCGCAGCACGTCGTCATCCCACTCAGCAAGCTCCGCCGTCCGGTTGTCCGCGAGTGCGCGGCGTGTCGCCGTTACGTTGTCGTCATCCACATACAACACGTCCGCCTCCTCCCATCCAAGAAGCTTCATCGCCTCATATCGACCATTGCCGACAAGGATTCGCCCCGTAGACTCTTGGACGACAATCGGTGCGTGCTGTCCAAACTCCTCAAGGGCGCGTGCGATTTGCTGTATATTGTTGTCATTATGTTTGCGTGCGTTCACGCTGTCCGGCTTGAGCTTTGACAATTTTACCTTTTGTGCGTCCATCAGACATCGACCTCGTTTTCCTCGTCGTCAAATAATTCTCTCTGCACAAACGATATCTCGATCCCCGGCGGTGTCGTCTCGCGGCCCAGCATGTCTAAGTTCATTGTCATTGTCGTGGACCTGTATCTCCTCGGCGAGAATGATGTCAAAAATTTCTCAATAGCTCGAGTGTCTGCCGGGACGTGCTTCTTTGTGACCTTTGTAATTTCTGTCTTGCTACCGTCCGGATGGACACGAATCTCTTTTGATGTCTCATTGTACTCATATCCTGCGATGCGCTTGAGAAGGGAGGACTCGGCCTCTGCAACGTACGCCGACGCCGGGAAAGATATCGCGTCAAGCAAGTCCGGGTCATGGTTTGCCCAGTCTACAAAGACCTCGTAAGCAATGCCAAACTCCTCTGGTCAGACCGCCGATACGGAGAGAGCGCGCCCATGCGACGTGTCTTGATGGGTTATACTGTACATTAAGCGCGATTGTACTCTCCATGTTTACGCCCCTTTCTCGTGGATATTATATCACGGAGCGTAAATGGTTTAAATTGAACTAAGTTTTATTTATACAGTGGGTTTTGTGCTGGCGGTTTCACCGTCCGATATCCTCCCTTAGGTGTTGGGTGCTTGTACTCCACGAGCCTGTATACGTACACATTACGCCTAAGGGACACCGCGTGTTTCTCCGCGTCTTCCGTTGCGTCCCGCTCCCACTCAAAAAAATGTGTGTATCCGGTGGCGTAGTGGTCGGTTACGCAGTATCGTCCAGACATTTCAGCGCCCCCCATCCCCTCGGAGAGGTCGTGTCCCCATCGGCATCAAGCCAACAATCCAGCGTGCCGAACATGCGGCAGTAAGGATCCGCATATACTTCGCCGTCTGCCTCACGGAAAAGGTCACACTCAAGACAAGGCCCCTTATTCATTGGCCCAATTCTCCTCGACGCTGGCCCGGTACGCCTGCGCCCGCGTAATCAGCTTGTCAATATCGTGATCGAGGTTTAGGCCATCCAGCGCCTCGATGCGGACGCGAGCGGCACGGGATGCTCCTAGGCAATCAATCAAGGTCTGGGCCTTTTCGAGTTCGATCTTTTTGTTGACATTGCACATTATGATATCACCACCCTTTTGACCATTATACCCTGTAGACGAAACCGGGGTGTCCGCCAAACCACGTATCCTTGCTTGTGATATTTTTATCCAGGACCCTCACAGACGGCTCTATTTTGATTTAGATATGCTTATCCAACCAGTTGATCGTTTTTCGCAAGTTGTGAGCAACTAGACCCGTCTATGATTGTCTGGCGGGGTCTGGATTCACATATCTCTTCCATTAGCGCCGACATCGCCGCGTCATGTGCCGACTTTCGACCGGTGACAACCTCCATCACCCTCTCATCCATTCCTCCCTTTGCCACAAGATAGTGGATGTACACCCGCTCGTAAGGAGTCCCCTGCCGGAACAACCTACGATCCCCCTGGTAGTTGAGTTCAAACGACCAATTCAGGCCAAACCATATCACATGGCAGCCGCCGCGCTGGAGGTTGAGACCGTACGCACATGAGGACGGATGCGCTATCATCACGTCGATCTTGCCATCGTTCCAGTCGCGTAGGTCGTCGTCGCCCTCGTAGCCCCGCCCCCGCCTGTTCCCCGCGTACTCGCGCAGACCGTCAAGGTCGCTCTTGTATGAGTAGAACACAAGGCACCTGTCTCCGATCTCGTCCAGCAGGGATGCGTATGCTTCCAGCTTCTCAGCATGGACGCGAGCCGCGCGCCCATCTGCGTCGTACACATATCCATTGCAGAACTGCAACAGCTTTCCCGTCAGCACGGTCGCGGATGCTGCCGTGATCTTGGTTGCGTCAACGTCGAGCAAGAGCGTCCGCTTAAAATCCTTGTACTTGCGCATGACCGGCTCCGGCAACTCCACTACGCGTGTGTCCCGCACGAGGGGAGGTAGGTCAATATAGTCGTCTGCCTTGAGAGACACGCAGATATCCGATATTTTCTCAAGCACCTTCTCCGGCGCGCCCGGCCTCGGATCGTACTTGACATACTGCTGCTGCCGACCGTATCCGGTTGACGCAACCATGTATTCATTACGGAACGCAGTGATGTTTCGTCCAAGTCGAGCTCCCCCGTCCAGCAGATACAACTGCGCCCACAGGTTGTCAATGGCCTGTCCGGTCGGCGTACCGGTCAACAGGTACGCGCGTTTGATCCACGGGAGCATGGACTTGATCGCCTTGAACCGCTTGCTCGCGTAATTTTTAAAGCTCGTAGACTCGTCGAACACAACGCAGTCATAGGGCCAAAGAGCCTTATGATAATCGACCAGCCAGCACACTTGATCGCGGCTGATGACGTACACGTGCGCGTCCCCACCCATCGCCTTGATACGCTGTTTCTCCGTGCCGATGACACGGACAACGCGGAGGCTTGACAGGTGCTCCCACTCGGCGGCCTCGTTATGCCACGTCGAGTCTGCGACCTTCTTTGGCGCAACGACAAGGGTCTTGTGGATCGTCCGAGACATAAGCATGTCCGCAATCGCGGTCAACGTTATTGCCGTTTTTCCAAGACCAGGGTCCAAGAACAGCCCCAGCGCGCGCTCGTTCATCATCCGACGCGCAAGCCGTATCTGGTACGGTCGGAGTGTCCGCGGTCCTACTGGAGCAGACATTGCGCAACCGCGTCCTTTGGGTCGTCCGATACGATAACCTGGGCACCTGTCTCAACTGCCTTTCTTTTTGCGGACGGAGACGAACCGCCGATGAACACCACATACACATTGGCCCCCGCCTCGACCATCTCCGTGATTGTCATGACCTGCACGGGGGACAGTGCGCCCGTGGACTTTTTGAGTTCAACGAACACAACGCGCCCGTCATGGATCAGCATCCGGTCCGGGAATCCGTTCTGGCTGAGCGATACGGTCTTATGGACAACCGCACCGATGGCCTTTGTGGCTGCGCGGAATTTTTTTTCAAACGTGGACTCAAGCATTGGCTCTCCCTTCAATCCGCTCTTTCGCCCCGCACTCCATCTCGTACCAGATGTAATCACCCATGATGCACCGGGGGTCCGGGTCTCCGTCGTCCTGAAGGATCGGGCAAATCAAGATGTCGTTATTCATTCGCCAATCCGACTAGAGGAAAACCTGTCCTCGTCAAACTCAAAGCAATTTTCGTAATCCAGATACGAAACCCACTTCTCTTTTCCGCACTTTCCCCTAGTCTTACAGATCTGGCATGGCTTTGCGGATGTCTCAAGAACCGCCCTATTTAGCGCCTTGTATTTTCTCTTCCAGTTTTTTCTCATTACAACCACCTCCTCCGATGATCTTACTCCCCGTCGACTGCCACGTCATCCGCCGTTTTACCGATTTGCTTCCGCGATCGCGGTGACCGCGCATTGACCGGACGCGGGGTTTGGTGCGGGGTGACACCACTGGCAAAGATCGGCAACGCAGTGATGGTGAGTGTTGATGGGGTATTCGACGTGGAGGATGGGGCAGTATTTTTGGTTGGCGGTTTGGATGGACATGAACATTTTCATTGGCTCATTTTTGTATTTTTTTGTACGACCACGTTTATTAAAAACCGTACCTCATTTGAACCTTATTGCGTTTCTGTGGATTGGCTGTGTGTCTGTGTTAGTACATATGTACCACGTTTTTCTATAAAGTATATATAGATAATGTGTAAATACAATACATATAATACATACATGTATATAAAGGGTATGGGGTAAAATCCGGTCGATGTGTCCAGAATTAATAATACCAACGCCGGACACATCCAAAAAATGGTCGTTATGTGGTCCATCTGGTCCGCCGATGCGGTCCATTAATATCCACCGTCCCAAGAGTTGTTGTTTGTAAACTCCTTTTGGACAACACGTAGCCCCTTCCACCCCCTGCTACGCGCAAAGTCTGCCATGCGCATCTCTTCAAAACCGCGCTCTTTTAGCCTCATGCCAAGCTTTTTTTGAGAATGCGTATATTCTCCGTTGCCCTTTGTCCACGACACATACGCCTCGTACAAGTCCTTTGACGTTGCGCACAGCGTATTATCAATCTCGCACGCCTCATCTAAGAATGCGCCGACGACATTTTGCTACGCGCTGGTCACCAAATTCGGCCGCGTCGGTCGAAAAAAAAAAGTTATTGAACATATGCCAATCGACACAGCCCTCTACAGCCCATTTAAATATTCCGTCCTTTTCATCTCTTAGCTTGTCCATAAGATCAAGATCAACATCATCATCCGGGATTCGGACGTTGAACGGGATAAGGCGGATGCGTCGCCAAATTCCGTCGTCACTCCCCTTTATTTTTGGCTTGTGATTTGTTGCCAAAAATATTTTAAACTCCGGTTCCATTTGAAAGTAATCTTGATACAAACGACGGACCGTCAACGCGTCTCCACCTGTCACTTGCTTGACAATCGACTCCGCTATACTCTTATTCTCTGATGTCTCGATGGATGTGACCATTCGAGCGCCACGAAGCGCGGCGATGTCGTCAGACGGACCGCTTGCATTTTTTTTCTCCATGAACGTCTCTGACGCAGACTGCATTGCGTAGTCTCCGAGCACCCATCGCAATGTATTTAAAAACGTACTTTTCCCGTTGCGTCCTGTCCCGTACAGGATGAAGAAGCACTGCTCTTTCATGGACCCCGTGAGTGCATATCCGACACTACGGCGCAAGAATTGTATGAGTTCATTGTCTCCACCCATAATCTTATGTAGAAACCGCTCCCACGTATCGCATTTTGCGTTCGGATTGTAGTTTGCGTTTGTTATCTTTGTAATTAATTCATCCCGTGAGTGCGGGCGCAAAAAACCGGTCCGCAAGTCCAGCGTTCCGTTTTGACAATTAATGACCATTGAATCCTTGTCAAGCTCTTCCGGCGCAACAGGGACACCCTCTATTGACTCCGCAACAGTGAGCATGGCCTTTAACTTGTTTGCGTTTCCGCTCCGGCAAGCGTATGACAAGAACGCTGACCTCGCGTCCTGATCCTCGATGTCGTCCGCATCTTTGTACATCTCCTCCACAACGTCGCTGCAATAACGGTTCGGCAAGTCTGGTCGGTTTTCGCTCCACCTCTTACTGTCCCATGTCAACCACTTTTTCCACCCGTTGCAATAGCGGAGGTCTTTGCCATATGCATCAATCAATCGTTGTGCGTTGCCGACATCGTTCATACGGTACCCGCCAACAACACCGAACATGTCAGATGGTCCGCTGTATGCCTTTTTGCGTTTACTCTTATCATGAACATCAACGCCTTGAAAATCGTCTGGGAAAGGCATATTGTCTATATCAGACAGGATAGACTCGTGATCGGTCGCAGAAGCATCCTCTTCCTGTAACAAATCAACACGATACGGTTTCGCGCTATCGATCAAAACATTAAGATCATCCAGCGTGTTCCCTTCGCTTAACCAGTCTGCGACATCTTTACCCTTGTTCTCTGGGCTGTCATCATACCCAAGATCGACGACGTACACATTACAACCAGCAGCAGACAAAGAGGACGCAACCCTGTCTCTGTGGTCCCTTCCGGGGTTGTCGTTGTCGTAAAATATATAGACATTCGAACCGAGCTTGAAGTGTTTTGTGTGTAGCTCAGACCACTTTTTACATCCTCCGTGATTGGTTGTCGCCGTCAGACCGAGAGCATAGAGAGCATCAACGCACTTCTCTCCCTCGGCAACATACACGCGTTCCCCTCGGTCAATGGCAGCGAGGAGTTCAGGTAGGCGATAGGGTACGTATTGATCTGGTATGTCGGATATCTTATTTATCCATCCACCATTTCCGTCTGGGCGACGGGATCGAATACTTTTATTGTAACCGGGCGCATCGTGTCTGACTACCTGATACAACAGTTTCCCGCTTGCATCAACGTAGTCATACAGAGTACGCGTCGCGTTTTGCGTGTCCCAGTTTGCCTCTGGAAGCGCAGGCTCCTTTTTTTTATTTTGTTTACATTCTTTTATTTTCCATGCTTTTGTGCTATAATCAGTATTGGTAAATCCTCTTTCGTGGGGCGGTATCCCTAACAGATTTGCGAGGTCTGTTTTACCGCCCCCTATCTTTTCTGCGTGACAATACCATTCTCCTGTCTCTGCCTTAAATGCAAACGATTTATTTTTATCATCGTGAAACGGGCAGTGGTACATAACGTCTCCGCTCGATTTATAGTCCTCCCTCTTTGGTTCTGTGTAAGTGGGTAAAAATTTTTCCAACCACGCTTGATTTTCTGACGCGGTCATATAGAGCATATGGCATAACCTCTTTTCAGGGTATTGTTTTTTACTTTTGGTTTTTTTCTAGGTCTTTTTTCCCCATCCAAATTTCGAGGCAGTATTTCATTTCGTTTTTATCAGGCATTCCAAATATACCATTTAATACGCCACAATCTGCCAATCTGCAACATTCGCTGTTTACGGTGTCAATTGGTATTGCGAGGATGTCGCTTATATCTTCTGCGTATACCCACTCTTTCTCGCCAGACTTTTGTCTTAACAAATCTAAAAAAACAATAATCCTTGTCCCGTCACTCATCATATTATATCGCCATCCCTCTCTCATCAAACAGCACGCACGAATCAACGCCGTAGTATGTGGATAACTTAGCGACATCGTTTTTCGATGCGAGACGCGTTTGTTTTTCGATGGCGGATAACGCTGGGTATAAAATTCGAACGTCGAAGGCAACGTCAGCCATTGCCTTACCTTGTTTTTCTCTGATCTCTCTTAACACGGTCAAAGGTAACACCTCCGAATAGTTGATACCGATAATAATATCATCTTTATTTTGATCCGTCAACCCACATAAAAAGCCCGCTCCTACAAGCGGGCCTCCTGCGCTGCATATGCTACTCTCGATCACCCATCACCTCCCATCATTCAAAAAAAACCCTGGCTCCAATCCATACTTTGCCATGACCAACGACCGCGCCATCATTTCGATCTTGGCGTGCTCGTGGTCCTCCATGTACCGCCCCTCGATGGTATCTTTCCGCGTGTAGTCGCCAAACACGATATGCATGAGTTCGTGCACCAGTGTCTTCTCTGCACAAAACTTGATGATCTCTGTGGGGTCCGCGTCCTCGCCGCGAGCAACGCGGACGACCGCGGCCTTGATAACCGGTTTGGACACACTCTCTCCGTGTCCGCCGCCCATATCATCTGTGCTGCACAGTTGATACACGATAGCCCAGTGGTCAAGGTACAGCCTCCGCTGCCACTCGCGCCCACACTGGGCCATCTCTTTCTCGTCGGCGAACGACATGATCGGGGTTGTCATCGCTCGTTTCTCCGGTCGAGGTCATCCATCATCGGTGTTCTGTCGAACATCAGATACGGATACTCCCGCCGCCAGACGTCGATATGATATGCGTTGACCTCGCCGTAGTTCGCGTCGAAAATCTTTTTTACATCGCACTCCATGAACAAACTTGCGTCCTTGAGCACCTTCCAGCTGATCTCGTGCCAGTCAATCCCGTTGAGCGCGGCGACTCGTTTGATTGTGTACCAGTCCTTGGACTCGTCGAGTTGGGCGGTCTTTTCCTCAAGGTTTTCCGCGAGCGCCTTTGACTTTTCCCGCTCGGCCTTAAGCGTCATACAAAGATCAATCAGGATATCTGGGTTCTCAAGCATCTTCTCAATGGTCGGCGGGGTCATATATGCCCCATGCTTGCGGATGGAGGGCAGGACTTCGTGTGTGATCCATCGTTTGAACTTCTTCGCCTCTGGCTTTTCCGAGCGTATGATTACATCATAGAGACCGCTTTCGTTGACAATCGTTGTCTTTTGGAGTCTACCGATTGAATCGATGACATCCGCCAAATCTATGTCATCTCTGTCGAGCCTGTCTACAACGTTACTTACGCTGGATATCGAAAGAACGTTACACACATCCCCCAATACCCACCATACAACTAAAGGGGTGTACGCAAACCGCACACCCCACAAACACTCACCCTCTAAAACGGACAATCCGCCCCGCCGTCCTTCGCCTCACCCTCACCGCCCGCCGACCCGGCACCCTTAGGCAGCATGACGATCTCATTGACAATGACCTTGGTGGCGTACCGCTTTGCGCCGTCCTTCACTCCTCGATCTTGAGACGGCCTTTGACGTAGACCGCATGTCCCTTCTTGACGTGTGTGCCGATGATCTCAGCCGTGCGGTTGAACGCCGTGCAGTTGAACCACGACGTTGTCTTGATCTTTTCCCCGGCCTTGTCCTTGCGCTCCTCAGAGACAGCGACCGAGAAGGTGGTAATCTGTACGTCCCCGGAAACGGTCTTTGTCTCGGGATCCTGGCCTACATAGCCGAGGATGTTTACATCTGCGAATGTTCTCATTGCGTTATCACTCCTTTAATTTTCCCAGGTTCTCGTCCAGAGCGTCAAGGTCCGCGTCGGTCCACTCTTTGCTCCCGCGCCCCCCTGTGATCGCGAGCACTGCTTCCTTTGCGGCATTGGTATCTCCGTTGTGGTGGGCGAGGTACGCCTCCCAGATGACCGCGCGGCGGGGTTTTTCTTGGGGGATAGGTGCGGTCTCTTGCGCCTGTCGCACAGGCACCTCCGCTCCGCTCTCCAACCACTCCGCAATGGCGCGACCGGTGTCTTCGCCGGGGGTAAACCACTCCTCGCCAAACAGGCCGGTGCGGTCCTTGGTCGAGTTGGCTTGATGGGAGATATCCATGGTCAGGACGGTCGAGAACTCGTAGTTCAACCCATCCCGTTGTACCGCCTCCGCGCCCATCTTGCGAATCTTTGCCTTGCCGTCCTTGCCGTCCTCTTGCGCGTACTTCTCTTTGGACCTCAACGTTGCGATGATATGGATCTGCGACTGGAGCATCGCCTGCACAAACGCGTCGTGTCGCGGCGTGATCTTGGACCAGTTGGTCCATGAGTTGCCGGGCATCCTTCCGTGGTCCTCAAGCAGACCGCCCTTGCCCGCCCACTCGTGGGAGACGGAGTCGATGATGAGCACATCGTACCCAGCGGACACCGCCGCGTTGATCGCCTCGATGTATTTTTCCGGGGTGAACGGGGCGGCAAGAGAGCATGTGTCGTATCCGTACAGGTGGGAGTAGAGAGATGCGGAATCATTCTCTGTGTCGATCACCGCGACCTTTCCGCCGGGGACTAGACCGCGCGCGATCAGCAAGGCGGAGTAGGTCTTTCCGCTGCCGGACGGACCCTCGACTCCCATTTTGATCTTTACTTTTTTGCGCTGTGCTTTGGTGAACAGTGCTGCCATGTGTAACCCTCCTCGTAAGTTGATTGAATGATAAAAGTATACCCCCGTTTTCACGCGGGGGTATCAGCCGTTTTACTGATTGTTCGCCCACCCCGGCCGATCCAGAGGCATAATCTCCTCCTGGTATCCGGGCCAGCTGTCCGACGCCTTACACTCTTTCCATAAGGTAAGCAGCCGCCCCACCTCCGCGTCCCCTTCAAAGATCATCTGCGGTGTGGCTTGGTAGCAGGCCACCACATACGGCGGTGCCTTCTCAACCGCGATAAAAACAAACCCTCGCGGCTCCTGCCACGTGTGCTCGCGTACCCCCTGCATGTAGTGCGCCGCCTGGACATAATACCGGTACCGTTCGGCATGCCGCATGAACCCGGCAGGGGACGCGTCCTCGGTAGACTTGAGGTCGATAATCAGACCGTCGTCACGCAGATAGTCCGGCTTGCATTTGCAGTCAACGCCGAGGTCATGCGTCCAGAATATGGACTTCTCCGCCTCGCCGGGGTACGACAACAGAGAGGATGCGACTGGGTGCGCGTTAATCGAATCTCGCATGCCGCAGATCATCTCGTACTCGTCTGCTGCGAGGAGTATTTTACCCGCGTTGTCAATTTCAAACTGTGTCTTGATCGCCTTTCCCTCTTTGGTCCGTCCGTCTATCCCGGTCATCATGACCGCGTACTCCTGTGCAAACTTGTCCGGCTCAAGCACAAGCATGTGAAACGCGGAACCGACACGCAACGCCTTGGTCTCCTCATGCGGCGCGGTCAACCAATACTTATAGTGCGCGGGCGACTTTGTCAGTTGGTCAAGCGCGGACTTGGATATCGCAGGGTGGCGGTGGTAGTCGTTGTTGGTCAAATCATTTACCCCCTCACTGGTCCGATCAACTCGAAACCGTTATTCTTTACCCACTCTTTGAATATGTACAGGGCATCTTGGTACCGCACCTCAGGCCCAAACTCCGGAACTCCGTCGATTGTCGGCTCTTTAAATATCCCCTCTCTGTCTACGGCGAATATACACCATCCCCCGGAGTTGAACTTATGTGATGACGTCCATCCGTAATGCTGCTGGATGAATAGGTATTTCTGCTGTAACTGATAGTATACATCCCCGTCCGGTGGGATTGCTCCCCATACCTCGTATGACCGGTTTCCGACCCGCTTTCCAGAATCGACATGGAACACTTCGACATCTGGAAGCGGTTGACAGATTGTTGCACCGATGCTCATTACTCCAAGTCCTCCATATCCATCCGCCGCATGATCCCCTCAAGGATAACGTCCTGATATGCGATGCGCTTCTCGGCCTCGATCAACCGCTCGATCAGAGTATCGATGGAGACGTTGGCAACTTCGAATGCCTCGACGGTTGAGGAGGACAACAAATAGACTTCCTCAAGCGCCCGAACGTTATCGGTGTTTGCGGCGTGGATATCGCGGGCGACGAGGACGCCAAGGCCGAGTGTTGCCGTGATCCAGAGTGCGAGTATGACACGCCATGGGTTAAATCGCATCGCATCACTCCACCACTCCACCATTTCCCCCGTCCCACTTCACCTCCACCATTTCCCCACCGTCCCACTCGGCCAACACCAGCTTTCCCTGCGAGAGTGCCCGCCGAATCTCTGCGTCGCAGCCGAACGACTCGCGCCACTGCCCAAACGCATGGACCTCGTCACACAGGTCCACCATGTCCAGCGCAACGCGCCGGGCGTAGTCGTCCTCGCTCTCGTCGGTCGCGTCGAGGTACGATAGGGCGTGGATCGGAGACAGGTATATCGCGTTGGATTCTCCGGTCTCGCGAAGTGTCCGCATGATGTCGGTGATCTTCTGGCGGTTGACCTCGACACCGTCTCCGCCTCGGAGTGGGTGGGATACAAAAATTACTTTCGGCTTACTTGTCATTGTTTGTGACCTCCTTAAATTCGCAATCAACGAGACGATAAAAAGTGCCTTGTTTCAAAATATCGCCATCTACTTTTCCAGATTTCACACATACGGGAATACCATCAACCCATTCCGCAAGAACGATCCACGAACCTAATGACGCGGACGCGATATTATTGACTCCTATACCTGCGACAATGGAGCCGTCCCCCGACGCTGCGAGCTTGGAGTGATTACCCGACGCTGCGAGCTTGGA
>QMCD01000759.1_pt1 | contig 21943 bp, 16 predicted proteins | sample 1821841 | NCBI WGS metagenome assembly QMCD01 (sample SAMN01991225, study PRJNA193472) | Termite gut metagenome, whole genome shotgun sequencing project. | isolation source: worker | host: Macrotermes natalensis
TAGACAAATGTGATTCATGTCCAAATAGCGAAAGCTCAGATAGAGGATGAAGCCAAAATCTCTATCCATAAGACCTGTACCGGCTATTTCTTCGATCTTTGCCAGTCGATATAACAAGGTGTTTCGGTGTATATGCATTTTTTTAACAGTAGTGCCGTTGTCAAAATAGTTGTAAATATAAGTTTTAAGAGTCTCCAGATACTCAGTATTATGGGCATCGTCATATTCTGACAATTGACGCAACAGCGGATGAATCATGCTTTCTGAGCAAACTTCACCGGATGCCATAGCGATAAAAACACTAAGCTCATAGTCCTCAAAGTGGAAGATAGTTTTATCGGGGCGAAGCGTTGCTCCAACCTCTAAAAGCTTATCAACTTGCCACTTGTAATCAGACACTGTTAGCAGTTTAGTAAACACTCGGCTGAAAGCGCAAACGGCTTCAGCTTCCTTAAGTTTATGAACAGCCTCTTTAAACTCTCTTTTATATTTAAAAATTTCATCAATATCGGTAAATAATACGTATAAATAATCATCACGAATGACTCGGGGAGTGTTTTGAAAGTAATGAGCAAGCTCATCGCCCAAGTATTTCTCAAGTGGAGTATGTTGAGGCTTTTTCGTCTTAATTGCAGCCAGCATATAGTTTGGTTTGATACTGTCTCCGGTTATTTCGCATAACCGTTCAATCTCCGCTTCATCAGCAAACTCGCCCAGCAAAAGCCCTTGAAGCATCACACCGCTCATGATATCTGCACTGTATTTTGATCGATTCTGAATCTCCATAACAACCGAAAGACCATCTGCGATAACTTGCATGGCTTCCAGGTGCCAATCTTCGACTTGAGCGTCTCTAAGAAGCGCAGCCACATATCCAACAATTTTCCCTTGATTGACGATTTGTGCTGAATACCGAGGTGATGTTGCGAAAAAGCCCCAGTTTACATAGATCGCTCGTCTGCCTTCTGTGCCATATGCACTCCAGAGATCATCTTTTTGAAAAACTTTGATATATTTTGGGCGAATCTGATGATTTATCTCATTTGCGTCCCATTGCTCGTCATCAAACTTTGCCGTTGGGTATTTAGCCAGAACTACAAATGTTGTATCAGTGACAACAATAGGCATATTTAGCAGGTCGGAAGCTGTTTTGGTGAGCTGCTCAACACTTCGATCCTGTACGGCTTCAAATATCAGTTGGTATATTCTCGCGATTTCCATACTTTCAACCTCTTAAATGTTATGGTGCATTGACAGAAGAGCAAAACTACGAATCGGATGTTTGATGTTGACATGCAAGAAGCGAAGCAAACACAATATGCTTTTGGTATGAAATTTTTTACATAATAACACCCTGAGCTGTATGTTGGTATGGCTGTACAACACAAATCAGCATTCGGTAATTGTGCAAATGCACAGTATTCATTAACCAGCTATTGTTGGTCAATTTAAGGTGCACGTACCAAAGAATGAGTGGCAAAGAACCATGCAAATAGCATAAATCATCAAGCGCGTGGAACATATAAATCCCTCAACCCTCTGCCATTCCCGCGTAGGCGGGAATTCATTTATGCAAGTTTTATGTGCTTATGGATTCCCGCCTCCGCGGGAATGACAGAGGGTTGAGGGAATGTCAGAGTGTTGTGGAAATGACAAAATGCTTTATGAGGTAGCATCACCAATCAGAAATTTAACAACCATTGCAAGGACTGCAACCTAAGTATTACCAATTTTTAATAAAAACTTAATACTCGAGAAATTGCATGATTTGCATTTAATGTGGTATTTGTAAGAATGCTGCTGTGATATAAAATATGGCTGCAATACATTGGATAAGCCTTGTTAGTATACGTATTGGGGGCAATATGGTATTTATTGCATCGTTGGTTGCGGCTATACTTTTTGTGATCATCTTTAGAAAGCCACTGCAAAAAGTTCCTATTGTCTTCTACATAATTGCCGCCGTGCTGGTTGCATACTATGTCTACTCGTATTTTAATGGCTCGCACTTACTTGTTTGGCGCTACTTTTTGGTTGCGTTCCAGCGCTGTACAATTTCGCTGGCGTTTTTAACAATAGTCATGTTCATTGGTGTGCTTCCGGAAAACGGAAAGCTGCGAGCTGCACTAAACCCAATAAGGAGACAACTTTCGATCACCGGTTGTATTCTGGCGTTTGGACACATAATTGTGTATATCAGCGCCTATATAGTACGCTATACATCAGGTTTTACCGCCTTGAGTGAAAACATGATCGCAGCTCTTAGCATTGCAGCGATACTAACGATCTTGCTGACAATCCTGCTCGTCACATCCTTTTCCCCGGTGCACAAAGCAATGCAACAGCAGACCTGGAAGCGTATCCAAAAGTTCTCCTACATATTCTATGCACTGGTATTTGTTCACATCCTGCTGGTAATGGTGCCATCTGCATTATCGGGAGCAACTGCAATCATCTTAAATATTGCTGTATATACGGTAGTATTTATGCTCTACACTGTGTTGCGCATTACCAGATACGTAGTTGCAAAAAGATCCGTACCAGCAGACAAAACGGTGTAATTTCAACTATTAACGGATGTTTAACTTTTCTTAATATCTAATCAATTGAATACATAAAGCTCAGCTTGATATTCTTAAACTATAGGACTTAATGCAATCATAGTATTGAGAGGAGTAAGTCAATGGAGAGTGAGAAACAAGCGCTGAGTAGACGCAGCTTTGTTAAGTGGAGCTCGGCTGTTGCCGGTGCTGCTGCAGTAGCTGGTCTGGTAGGCTGCTCATCGGGCAGTGGCAGTGGAGGAGGTACGCCGACAGGCACTCCTGCCGAGAGAAACATTGGTGTGGACTTAACTGACGGAGAGTGGAAAAGTGCAAACTGCTGGGCAGGGTGCGGCGGCAGCTGCATCAATCAAGTTTTTGTCAAAGATGGTGTCGCGCTCATGCAAAAGACTGACATTATCGGTGACGATGGATTTGATAACCCTCAGCAAAGGAGTTGCTCTAAAGGACGCGTGCTTCGTAGACTGGTATTTTCACCGGATAGGCTAAAATACCCAATGAAACGCAAGGGCTGGCAGCCCGGCGGCGGAGAGAACTCAAATGGAGCCATGCGAGGTAAGGACGAGTGGGAGCGAATTTCTTGGGACGAGGCTTTAACTCTTATTCACACAGAGATGAAGCGCATCATCGACACCTATGGAAACGCAGCGATCCTTCATGCAAAATGTAGCACCAATCGTCTGATCAACGCGGTTGGTGGAGCCTCAACTTTCTGGTCATGTTGGTCATCCGGCGGAATCTTTTATACCTCACAAAAAATGATAGGTGGCGGATGGCCATGGCACGCACTTACATTGTCAGATCGTTTTGAGTATCGAAAGTCAAAGCTTATCGTGCTTTGGGGTCACAATCCTGCGTGGGCAAGCCAAGGTAATCCGGTTTACAATTTGCTTGCTGCAAAAGAAGCGGGCGCTAAAGTAGTGGTAATTGATCCCATCTATCACGATACTGCCAAGATGGCAGCTGATGAGTTTATTCCTTGTCGTCCTGCAACGGACACCACATTCCTACTGGCAATTGCCTACGAGATGATCCAAAACAATTGGCATGATCAAGCGTTTTTGGATAAGTACTGCATAGGCTTTGATGCGGATCACATGCCTGAGGGCGCTGACACCAAGGAAAACTTTAAGGACTATGTACTGGGTACTTATGACGGAATGCCTAAAACCCCTGAGTGGGCAAGCGAGATTTGCGGAGCAACAGTGGAGCAGATCAAATCACTTGCCAAGCAGATTGCGACCACAAAGCCACTGGCTTTTACCTGTTCTCGCGCTCCTTCGCGCACCAGCAATGGCGATCAATTTGCGCAAACGTTTTTAACGGTTGGCTGGATGACAGGTGAGGTTGCGAAGCCCGGTTCTATGATCGGACACGTTGTGACTTCAAATGTTGGCGGAATCACCGGTGGACCTCGCTTAATTGCTGCAGGAACTACTAAGATTGATGCAATTCCAAATCCGGTAACTCCGTATGTGTACTACACCATGAACGTCCATGATACCGGCAACTGGAGCACGGTTAATCATTCAGAGATGTGGGATGCAATCCTGAACAAAGAATATCAGGCTGGTGTAAGAGGCAAGCAACCATTTGATATTCACATGATCAATCATCATGGTTCACAACAGATTATGAATACGTCACCGGGAGAAAACCTTGCCATAGAAGCTCATCGCGCTGTTGACTTTGTATTGGCCAGTGGTTTTTATATGACCATGCAGTGTTGGTATGCAGATATAGTACTGCCATCTGCTACTCCTTGGGAAAACCCGGAAAAATCAATCTTGATGAAAACAAACAAAGAGACAATCATGGCTGTCGAGCCTATCACCGAGCCGTTATTTGAGGCACAAAGAGATGCACTCACAGACGAGCAGCTTGCTGCCAAGTTTGGTCTTGCACCCGATCTCATTAACCCCGTATCATTTGCTCAACAGGAATGGAATAAGCTGCAAGGTGCCACAGCACTTGCATCCGATGGTAAAACTATGGAGCCGTTATTTACTATCGAGACAGATGATATTCCTGAGGGTGTAGAAGGGAAGACTCAACAAGGCAAAGTCACCATTAAGCAGTTCTATAAAGACAAGATCTGGAGAGTGGAGCGCAAAGACGGTGACAACTACGGTTACACAGCACTAAAAGACTTTATCGATGACCCTGTGGCCAATCCACGCGATACAGAGAGCGGAAAGTTTGAAATCTACTGCAAAGCTATTGCAGAATGGGTGGACGCTGTAGGCTTTAATAAAGAACCAAAAAGTCCTATTGGCAAGTATTTGGTGCCGGAAGAAGGTTACGAGACAACTTTTTCGGATTGGGAAAATAAAGTCAAAGGTGAGTATCCTTTGCAGCTTTACTCACTGCACTGCCTGCGCACCACACACTCTTCTTCTGATAACTCGCCCATACTTAGAGAGGCATTTCCTAATGACCTGCAGATCAATCCTATTGACGCAAATGAGCGCGGTCTAAAGAAAGGAGATACCGTTCTTATTACCAGTAGGTGGGGGCAGTCTTTGCGCAATGTAGATATCTCTGAAAGGATTATGCCGGGAGTTGTGAAACTTGACCACAGCACTTGGCCGGAGATTGATGAAGAGACCGGAATTGATTATGCGGGAAGCGCAAACATTCTTATCGGCCCAATAAGATCAGGCAGCGGTATTCAGGCGTGGAACAATTGCAATGTTCAAGTTGAGAAATGGACTGGAGACCCACTTACTCCTGACTGTGATCGACCCGTTAGATTTGTGGAGGTGTAATCATGGCTCAGATGGGATTTTATTTTGACCAGCGAGTATGTTCTGGTTGCAAATGCTGTCAGACAGCCTGTAAAGATGTTAAAGACTTGAGTGTCGGATATTTTTATCGCCGTGCTACAGATTATGAAGGTGGAAAGTTTCCTAACGTGTGGGCTGCAACGATAACCATGTCGTGCAATCACTGTACAACTCCGGCGTGTAGGGAGGTCTGTCCGGTAGAAGCTATCACCAAGAGCGAGGAAGACGGACTGGTCACCATCAACACCGACCTTTGCATTGGCTGTCAAACCTGCGTTACTGCTTGTCCGTATAGCGCACCGTGTTATCATCCTGATACCAATACTGTGGGTAAATGTGATGGCTGTCTAAATATGCTTGCTGTTGATGAGCAGCCGGCTTGTGTAGCTGCTTGTCAGTCAAGATGCCTGTTCTTTGGTGAAATATCAGAGCTTGAAGCAAAATATGGAGCAAATGCTGTGAAAGATTTGACTGAGTTACCCGACTCGTCAATGACCGGACCGAATTTCTTGATAACCCCTAAACCGGAGATGAAGAAATAGCAGTTGTTATTTAAGTTATGCGCTATCGTGTATCCTGTGGGGAAAATGCTTTCTCCACAGGATGCTTTAATTGCAAGGCTTATTAAGGAGTAATGCTTTGCGTCATTAAGAAGCGAGGGTTAGGGAATCTTTCACTGAACTGTTTTTGACGATAGATTGGGGCGTTGTTATGGTGCTAGGAGAAAGCGGTATTTTTGTGACCCATAAAGATATTTACGAGCTAAAGAACCAAAAAGCGATGCTTGATTTGCTAGTTCATGCGTTGCAAGCTAGTCCTGACATACAATGGCTCTGTACTTTGGTGGAGCAAAATGTATTTGATGATGTGCCTTTCGCTTTTGAACAACAAGATACTCGTGATGGACTGGACTGGCTTAAGAAGTGGGTCATAGACTTTACAGCTGAAGATGATGAATCCGAATCCGATTATTTGAAACTGTTTATAGGGCTGGGAAGACCATTGGCACCACCATGGGAGTCTGTCTATACATCTGAGGACGGTTTGCTGTTTCAGGCCGAGACTCTGGATGTACGAGCGTGGTATGAGGCATACGGCGTAGAGTCAAAGATGAAGTATAACGAACCCGATGATCACATAGCTTTGGAGCTGGAGTTCATTTCATTTTTAACCGGACAGGCAATACAATCTCTTGAAGATGGAGATGAGGCTAAAGCGTTAGAGTACATTAAAGGACTATCTGAGTTTTTGATCAAGCATCCACTGCAGTGGGTCTTTAGTTGGTGTAAACTGGTTGAAGATAATGCAAAAGGACAGTTTTATAAAGGGATATCGCTTTTGGTCAGCGGTGCATTGCGTCAGATTGCTGAACAAAGCGACGCTGTAATCACATAGAGAATTGAGTTCGATATGGCGCAGCTGGGGTTTTATGTCGACGTGCAACGATGCTCTGGATGTAGATGTTGCCAAACCGCATGCAAGGATGTAAAAGACTTAGGGGTTGGAACATTTTTCAGGCGTGTTAACGATTATGAAGGTGGAAAATTCCCCAATGTCTGGGCAGCTTCTTTATCGCTGGGATGCAATCACTGTGAAAAGCCACAGTGCTTGTTGGTCTGCCCGGTAGCAGCAATCACAAAAAATGAAGAGACCGGTCTTGTTACTCAAAACCAACTAATGTGTATAGTTTGCGAGCGTTGCGTTCGTGCGTGCCCGTATGGTGCGCCAAAGTATATTCAGGAAGAGATTGCGGTAAAAAAATGTGATGGTTGTTACAACTTCCTAAATATTGGTGAGAAACCAGCCTGTGTTGCCGCCTGCTCAACTCGCTGCCTGCAATTTGGTGACCTCGAAGAGTTGCGTCAAAAATATGGGGCAGAGAGCTTAACCAGTGACTTGCCGGTATTACCAAGTTCACAGCGAACCACTCCAAGTTTATTGATAAGACCAAAACCGGAAATGCTTAGCTTTGTTCCGACTACTGATGCAAGTTAGAGTTAGTAGGAGATATCGATGAAGCGCATCAGCCTCAGACTTAAGATATCAGTTCTGCTCATCGTGGCGATCGCGGTCATGCTTGGTTTATTCATATTTTGGAGTTCTGTAAATCAATACAGACAAGCTGAATCTGAGATGCTCGAAAAAGCCCAGATACTATCAGATGAAATGGGTGCAGTCTGGAAGTTCTTTGAAGTTAACCAACACCAGTTTGATGTAGATAAAGAAGGTAATGAGGGCTTATATTGTGTTATCGCCGCAAAAGCTGTAAGCAAGTTTTTTACTACGGATACGGACTACATAATCCATTACACAAACTTGAATACTCGCAGACCGGTAGATGCTCCCGATGCATTTGAGGTCGAAGCTCTACAGGTTATGAACGAGAACGCCTCGGTCACGGAATACTACCGATCAGAAATTGTTGATGAAAAAGGCTGGGTATTTAGGTATGCAAGACCTCTTTATATAAATGAAACTTGTCTGGATTGTCATGGCGACCCAAAAGGGGAGTTAGATAAATTTGGTTTTCCCAAAGAGGGTTTGAAGATAGGTGATATTGCCGGGGCAATTAGCGTGGTCATGCCTATTGATATTTATATGAGTGGCATCAGTAAAAACATATACCAAGGAGTTGCGCTGATTGTTGTAATAGCAGTCGTTTTATTTGCAATTATTATGTTTGGCGTTTCACGTTTGGTTACTCGCCCGCTCAAGCAATTTGAGACAGTTGCTGCTCAAATAGAAAGCGGAGATCTGGACGTTAATATCGAAAACATTGGTGATAGAGATGAAATACACGCGCTTGCCTTGCGCTTTAATTCTATGGCCAGTGAGCTAAAAGCGCTTTATGATAACCTTGAAGGGCAGGTGGATACAAGAACAAAACAACTGGAAACCGCCAATGCGGAGCTGCAAATGCAACGTCGCCAACTGGAAGAAGCCAATGAGCTGTTGCTTAGGACCAGCCAGTACAAATCGGACTTCCTGGCAATTATGAGTCATGAATTGCGTACCCCACTAACCTCGATACTTGCCTTTACCGAGCTGTGGGAATATCCAAACATGCTTGGGGATGAAGAGGAGAGAGTGATAAAAGAGATTCAGGCAAATGGTCAGATACTGCTTAATATGGTGGATAACATTTTGGTGATGGCGCGCATGGAAGAAGGCAGGGTAGAGCTGATACTTGAGCAAGTGGATATGGTGGATCTTATCAGCACCACCGAGAAAACCCTGCATGCCTTAGCTGATAGACGTGAAATAAACTTGAGTACATCGGTAAGCGCCGAGGTGCCATTGTTAAATACAGACTGGGAAAAGCTTCGGCGCATAATTGTGAATCTTGCTTCTAACGCGATTAAATTTACCAAAAGAGGTGGTATGGTCAATATTGCTGTTACCTGTAGCGAAGACAAGAGATTGTTGGTGCTCAAAGTTAGCGACAACGGTCAAGGTATGCAAAAAGAAGATATTCCAAAGATATTTGAACGCTTTACGCAAAGCGAACAATCTTCAGTTAAGCGCTATAGTGGCAGTGGACTTGGACTGGCGGTGGTAAAAGAGCTGGTAGAAATGATGGGAGGCACAATAGATGTTGAAAGCGAGTTTAAGGTAGGCTCAACATTTATCGTTACTATTCCTGTTGAAGATGCAGATTGGGCAGAGTCATGACAAAAATTATGTTGGCAGATGACGAAGAAAGCATGCAGCTGTTGGTTGAACGAATCATTACCGGCAAAGGATATTCGTTTTGCTGCGTGGGCGATGGGTCAGAAGTCTTTGACATGTTCAATAAAGAAAACCCGGATTTATTGATACTTGACGTAATGATGCCGGAGTTGGATGGTTTTCAGGTTTGCAGGATGCTCAGGGAGCAAGGCGTAGTTGTGCCGATAGTCTTCTTGTCAGCACGCGGAGACATCATCGACAAAAGCGTTGGCTTTAATGCCGGCGGAGATGACTATCTGGTAAAACCATTTAGCACTCAGGAGCTTTTGCTTAGAGTTGAAGCTCATTTACGCAGGCAGCAAAGAATGATTCCGGAGACAGAAAAGAATTTCACAATAGGTGATCTTTCTTTTGATATCAAGCGCAAGAAAGTTTTTATCAAGGAAAGACCTGTTGAGCTTACGCCAAAGGAATACATGATTCTAGTGCTGCTTGCAAGTCATCCCGGTGAGATTTTTACACGCGAGCAGTTAACAGAGGCTATATGGGGAGAAGAATTTGTAGGCGAGACAACCAGCATAGCTGTATTCATTAGACGTATCCGTGAAAAGATCGAAGATGATCCCTCAAAACCGGCTTATATTCAGACCGTATGGCGCGCCGGTTATCGATTTGGTGATTGATTTTTTGATGCGAGGAATCTCTCATAAAGGTAACCTTTGACAGAAAGTTGCAAACTTTAGCGCAACAATTCTGTACTTGCGCTACAATGGTGAGATGCCCCAAAAATTGTGGGTCTGGATGGGAACAACCACTACAGGTTGTGGAAAACTACCGACTCTGAGGAGAGATTATATGCGCATTGAATTGCTTTGCCCAGCTTGCGGGGCATGCAACTTTGATTTTAACGACTATGAATCAGTGGTGTTGCTGGCTCCCAATTTGGCTCTGATGCAGTTCAGCTGTTCCAGGTGCAAAATACACCTAAGCGCGACTGTAAAACTCACCACTGAGATGCAATATATGATCCAACAGAAAATGGATAAAAGTAGTGACGATACTCAAATTAGTGAGAATGATACTGCTACAGCAAATGCTCAACCGGACAACCGGGAACAGCATTGCAGCCGCGAGCTATTGCAACCACCAGAGCAACATCTTGCTGCCATAACGGACAAGACTACTCTCAGTTATGCTTCAGCCATAATAGTAGATGGCTACAACATGGAATACGGCATCGTCAGACCATTGCGCACAGCGGCGGCAGACCTCAAAGATGAGCTGGAGTATTTTAAAAACCAACTCGATACCATCGATACAGTGGATCAAGCTATCAAGGAGATTGACACCAACTCTTATCCAAAAAGGCGAGATATCTAATGCTTAACGATCTATATCAGATACTTGATCCGGTAGCCTTTAGCATAGGGCCATTTGCAGTTCGCTGGTACGGGCTTGCATATATTATTAGTTTCGTTCTTGCAGGCACACTTGCATTTCGTATTGCAAAGCGCTGGAATATTAAGTTTACTTTTGACGGTCTTTTGGTACTTTTGATTGCCTGCGTTATCGGTACGGTTTTGGGTGGGCGGCTAGGCTATGTGTTTTTCTACGGAGAAGGGTATTACTTTGCGCATCCGGATCAGATTTTTGCATTCTCAAATGGCGGCATGTCATTTCATGGTGGGTTGATCGGGTTTGCGCTAGGAGGTCTGGTGGCTGCGCGTCTTAATAAGATGCCGATCGGAACCTTGGCAGACCTTTGTGGTATATGCACGCCTATCGGTCTTGGATTGGTGCGCATCGCCAATTTTATCAATGGTGAGCTTTGGGGTAAGGCAACAGATTTGCCTTGGGGCGTTGTCTTTGCCACAGGTGGCGATGTGGCGCGACACCCCACGCAGCTATACGAAGCATTTCTCGAGGGAGTGGTACTTTTAGCGGTACTTTATATACTTTCACACCGAAGTAAGCCATTTGTTCGCGGTACCTACTTTGGCATATTCATGATCGGTTATGCAATCTTTAGAATTGCTGTAGAGTTTGTTCGCTTGCCTGATGCACATATTGGGTACCTTATGGGCACAGATTGGCTGACTATGGGCATGGTGCTGAGTCTGCCAATGATCTTTGTAGGCATAGGATTTTTAGTGTATGCGAGGATTACTAAACACCCTCAGATGGGCATGGAGATGGCAGATGTGGTGATAGAAAAAGGTGTTGCCAAAGACACAGACGAAATAAAAGAAGATGTTTTCGATGGCAATGGCGATGATGTGCCTTTAGGCGATGGCAAAGAAAGCTCCACCCACACAGATTCTCATAAGTAAGCCTTAAAGGCATTAAGTAGATAGCGTACAATATCAAACCATCGGTTTCTTTGAACCGGGTGTTTAAACAATTTCATGCATCATTCAAGCATTTATGTGCAAGCAAGCTCTACCTAGGAGGTATAAAGTGGCAGACATTCAAGAAGGAAAATATATATGGCGAAACGGTCAATTCATAGCATGGGCAGATGCAACTACGCATGTGTTGTCACACGCCCTGCATTACGGAACCGCTGTCTTTGAGGGTATACGCTGCTATAAGACAGAAGATGGCTCAGCGGTATTTCGCCTCAAGGATCATATGAAGCGCATGGTTCGCTCGGCTAACATGATCTTGATGCCGCTGCCTTATAGTGCAGATGATTTAACTGAAGCAGCCTTAGAGACCATTCGAAAAAACGAGCTTGACTCTTGTTATATCAGACCGATCGCTTACAGAGGTTACGGCGCTGTTGGTGTAAATCCACGCACAGCTCCTATAGATGTTGTAATCGCTGTTTGGCCTTGGGATGCCTACCTTGGATCCACAGCACTGGAGGAGGGTATCGCGGTTGGAATATCGTCTTGGCGCCAACGCAGCGTAAATGCCATTCCGGGAACGGTTAAATCCTCGGCCTCATACCTAAACTCCGGGCTTGCCAACATGGAGGCGCAAGACCACGGTTATGTTGAAGCGATCTTACTCAACGAAGCCGGTCTGGTAGCCGAAGGTTCCGGTGAGAATATCTTTGTTGTACGCGATGGGGTAATCTCTACTCCGCCGCTGTCTGATGGGGTTTTAGAGGGTCTCACACGCAACTCGGTCATCCAGATCGCACGCGACCTAGGCTTTGTGGTTCATGAGCGTTCGCTGGTACGCACCGATCTATACACTGCCGATGAAGTATTCTTTACCGGTACTGCCGCCGAGCTTACTCCAATACATTCGGTAGATAACCGTGAAATTGGCAAACCGGGTCCGATAACCAAGCAGCTACAAACCAAGTTCTTTGATGTTGTGGCAGGTAGAGCGAGCGAATATGATGAGTGGCTTGATGTGGTCTAAGTCAAATCTGGAAGGTAGTGTATGACGAACACTAAGCAAGTCTCAAGTGAAGAATTGGATCGCTTGTATCGTGTGATTGCTGATATCGGCGATCCTGAGCAAGTAAAAGCTTTGCTTGAGGATCTTTGTACAATACGAGAAGTTAACGAAATGGCGCAGCGTCTTACCGTGGCATACATGCTAGATGCCGGTTCGTCATATACCACTATCCAAGAAAAGACCGGTGCTTCGGCAACTACCATTGCTCGTGTTTCTAAATGTCTAAATTACGGCACCGGAGGATATCGCGCTGTGATAGACAGCAAAATATAATTAGTCGCTTGCGCTTTTGGCCATCAAGTTATTGGTGCAGGTAGCAAAATGCTTTTGTAGTACAAGCAAACGAATAAAAAAGGAACTCGCTTAACTAAATGGACTTCATACATCTTCATAATCACACAGAGTACTCAATGCTTGACGGTGCCACTAAGGTTACCGACATGGCCAAAAAGGCTAAAGAATTTGGCATGTCGGCAATTGCTATTACCGATCATGGATACATGTATGGTGTTCCGGCGTTTATCAATGCCTGTGAAAAAGCTGAAGTTAAGCCTATCATCGGTTGCGAGATCTACTTTACACCCGATTCCGAGCTTAGGCGTGATCGTAAGCCCGAGCTATACCACATGATTTTGCTTGCCAAAGATGATCAGGGCTATCACAATCTCATCAAGATTGTTTCTAACGCTGCGGTGCAAGGTTTTTATTATCGTCCACGTGTTACTTTGGAATCCTTGCAGCAAAACTCCAAGGGTCTGATAGGTACATCAGCTTGTTTGCAGGGCATAATTCCGCAAATGATAATGGCAAATCGTCGTTCGGAGGCGCTTAAATGGGCAGAGGAATATGCGTCTTTATTTGCGCCGGGAGATTTTTACATTGAGCTGCAAGATCAAGGTATCACCGCCGAAGAGGGAATGACACAGCTTCAGCTTAACCGTGAACTCACGAAGCTTGCCCGTGAGATGGGGCTCAAGACTACTGCTGCTAATGACATGCATTATTTGAGCAGAGAAGACGCAGTGACTCAAGACATCATGTTGTGCATCGGCACCGGTGCCAAAGTTGATGATGTTGACCGCATGCGCTTTTCCAACAACGAGTTCTATATGAAAAGTCCCGAAGAGATGTACGATGCGATGAAAGAATTTCCTGAATCGCTGGAAACAACTCTCGAAATTGCCGAAAAATGCAACGCCAGTCTCTCACGCGATATCATTTTGCCTACAATCCCTCTGCCACAGGGCGAGACAAACGACTCGATGCTTAGGCGCGAATCCGAAGCCGGGCTTAAGCGCTTGTATGGCGATCCCTTACCCGAAGAAGTCAAAGAGCGTTTTGAGCTTGAGTACAAGATCATTTGTGAGCAGGGTTTTCCGGCTTACTTTTTAGTCGTACAGGAGTTCACACGTTGGGCTCGTGAAAACGGCGTGGGCGTAGGTCCGGGTCGAGGCAGTGCTGCCGGTTCTATCATCAGTTATGCTTTGGGTATAACCAACCTTTGCCCTTTGGAAAACGGCTTGCTCTTCGAGCGCTTTTTGTCTCCGGAACGTCAGGAGATGCCCGATATCGATATCGATTTCGACGAAGACGGGCGCTTCAAAGTCATCGAGCACCTGCGTGAGCTGTACGGCACCGAGAAAGTAGCTCACGTGATCACCTTCTCCAAAATGAAGGCTAAACAAGCGGTGGTAGATTCTACGCGTGTTTTTGATTTTCCTATCTACATCGGTGCAAATATCTCAAAAAAGATTTCCGGCGCTCCCGGCACTACTATTAAAGGCACACTGGGAATACATGAGGAAGTCAAGAAAAATGACGCACGTAATTCTGAGTTAATCCAAGAATACAGTGAAAACGAGACAACAAAAAAGATCATCGATTCTGCACTGGCTTTAGAAGATACGGTACGCGGAGAGGGTGTGCACGCGTCAGCGGTAATCATCTGTCGCGACCCGATTGATGAGCACGTGCCTATCAAATACGATACCAAGGGCGATGTTATCATCACGCAATACGATGGCACACATAACGCTGAACTGGGTTTGCTCAAGATGGACTTTTTGGGGCTTCGCACACTAAACGTGTTGATGAAAGCCCAGGAGTATGTAAAAACAAACCATGGCAAGGACATTGACTTAAACAAGATTGCCTTTGAAGACAAGAAGATATATGAGTTATTAGCACGCGGCGAGACTGCCGGGGTGTTTCAGGTAGAAAGCGCGGGAATGACCGCGTTGATCAAACGTATGCGCGCCGACCGCTACTCAGACGTTGTTGCTAGCATCGCACTTTATCGCCCCGGTCCGCTAAACTCCGGTATGGCCGAGGACTTTGTACAGCGCAAGATCGGCAAAAAGAAGATCGTCTATTACGATGAAAGACTCAAAGACATCCTCGAAGAGACCTATGGAACCATAGTTTACCAAGAGCAGGTCATGCGCATCTCCATGGTGATGAGTGGTTTTACCGCAGGGGAGTCAGATCGTATTCGTAAGGCTATGGCCAAAAAGAAGATCGATCTGATGACCAAGCAAAAGATGGATTGGGCTGACGGCAATAACGAGACGATGAAAGAGCATTGGCTCAATGGTGCCGAGCGCAACGGTTATAAGCGTGAGACCGCACAAACGATCTGGGATGATGTTGAGAAGTTTGCCGAGTACGCCTTTAACAAATCACATTCAGCCGCATACGCTATTTTGGTTATGCAAACCGCCTGGATCAAGGCTTATTATCCCAAAGAATACATGGCGGCGGTTTTATCCTCTTTTGTAGGTAAAGCCGAGCGTTTGATACAGTATATCTCGGCATGCCGTCAAAGTGGTATCGAGGTATTGCCGCCTGATGTTAACTCGTCCGGCATCGAGTTTACCGCAGTGGCTGAAGGCATACGCTTTGGACTCGCCGGTATCCGCGGTGTAGGCGAGGGCGCTGCTGAGCAGATAATTGCTGAGCGAGAAAAAGGCGGAGCTTACACATCACTGCACGATTTTGTATTTCGCGTAACCGGCTCTATGTGCAACAAGAAAACTGTTGAGGCCCTGGTCAAAGCCGGCGCTTTTGACTCCACCGGTTATACGCGCAAACAAATGATGCATTTTGTAGAGGTAGATAACCTCATGGACACCGCCGCAAAAAGGCATCGTGACCAGGCTGCCGGGCAGGTGTCGATGTTTGACATGTTTGCCGAGACCGATATTGACCACGGCTTTGAAGAAAACATTCCTGCTCCCGATGGTGTGGAGTGGGATAGACGTGTGAAGCTGAGTTTTGAGCGCGACATCTTAAAGATGTACGTTTCTGATCATCCGCTAAGCCCATACGCTGCACTGCTCAGACAAAGCAGCGACTACTCGTTAGGCGTATTCATGGGCGGTGATGATGACGATGATTCATCGGCGGATGAGGAACAGGCAGAGGAGCAAAAGGTGCCTCAGGGTAAGCCGATAAAACTGGCCGGAATGGTAAGCGCGTTTACGCCTATGGTCTCCAAAAAAGGTGACGCGATGGCAAAGTTCACACTTGAAGATATGGATGGTTCCATAGACGCGATCATTTTTCCCACTTACTATAAGGAATGCGGTAAAGCGCTTGAGGCAGATGCAGATGGACACGATGCCATAGTTAAGGTGGTATGTAAGTATGAATCCACAGACCGTGGGCAGCAAATACTGGTTAGCAAAGTAGAGCGCCTCAAACTGGACGAGCAAACTCTCAGACCCCAGCCGATAGAGCTACATATAACTTCCGATGTATTCAATCAGCAAGTGGCAGACAACCTAAACCGTACACTCTCCAGATACCCGGGAATCGACCCGGTAGTACTCTACATAGGCAGTGCCGACGGCAAAAAGTTCAGAGCTGAACTACCAACAACAGTTGACGGCAGATCAATGGCATTAAGAACCGAGTTGGATCTGGTATTGGGAGACTAGAGGCTTACAACCAAACAGGCTCACAACCTTGTCATAAGTGAATGATTATTCGCATTGCTCAAGAAGACAAGCGGTGTATAAATAGTCGCTTTTTTTGAGATATTTCCGGCATTTGCCAAAACAGATTTAGCATAAATTGCGTCATGTAACGTGATACAATCGCAGCTGACTTTAGATTTGTCACACTGTAGTCAATCATTGCGGCATGTTTTAAAAGGATTTGCTAATGTTTGATGCGTTAATCATAGGCTATCTCTTTTTAGGTGGTGTCGGCGGCGGTTTATTAAGTAGCCTATCAGCTCTGGAGTTATTGCGTGTTGCGAGGCGGAAAGGAATTGCCGGGATCGGTTGCCTGTCTTATGATCATACGGTCAGTTCATGGTCGCTTTGTTTGGCAATTCTTGGACTTGCTATCACCTGTTTACTGTTTGATATCGGGCGTCCGGATAGAGTGCTCAACGTATTTTTATTACCAAGTTTTACTCCACTAACAGTTGGCTCGTTTTCGCTCTTATTGTCTGTCATTTGTGCTGCAGTTTTCATGTTGGCAAAGTCACTTAAGCCATCTTCCTTGTCACGACATATAACAATTCTTTTTAGTGGTATTGGGTTATTAGCCGGCATAATTACTGCTGTCTACACCGGCTTCTTGTTGGAGAGCCTAGCTTCAATAGTATTTTGGAACAGCACATTCTTATCGGTTCTCTTTTTATTGTCGTCACTTTCTACCGGTATTGCCGGTATTTTGATGTGCTCGGCTTTGCCAATGAAACGAAATGCTTCTAAGCGTACAATCAGATTTTTAGCCAAGATCGACATTATTCTAATTGGTGCAGAGCTGTTATGTTTAACTTTTTACCTCCTAGCTGCTTACTTGAATCCTGATACCACTGTTACTGCGCGAGCTCTTTTATTTGCCGAGCTTAGTTGGCTGTTTTGGCCGGGATTAGTAATATTTGGACTTGTAGTTCCGCTAATAATGGAGATACAAATATTGAAGATAGGATCTCAAAAAAATATCCACTGGATCGCAATACTGGTACTTATCGGTGGTTTGGTGCTTCGAGTTTGTATAGTAGAAGCTGCGGCTTTCGATGTAACGCAAATACCTACTCTTTACAATATGGCCGGAGGATTGGGAAGTTGAAATCAAAGAATAACGTTGTATGCCAGCAGCTTCATATAATAAAAGAGGACTTCGATCAAAGCATGTGTTTGAGAGAAATGACCGTAGATTAAAACATTTAGAAAAAGGAGACCTTGCATGAATCGAAAAAATACGCACAAGGAAGCAAGTGACTTTGATGCCGCTAGTGATCAGATAGAGCAAGAGTTACGCCGCACACATATTCCTGAGAAAGCTTCTCGTGGCAGTGAGATGATTTTTAAGATAGCACTATTTGCAGTTATATGTATGGCAATACTGTGCGTTTCTCATTTTGTATTCAGTTATGTGGGCATTGAAACAATTATATGCATGATTGCGGTGACGTTGTTAATTATTCCTTCAACACATATCGTGCTAAGCTGGGAAAAGATTGTTGTGCTCAGATTTGGAAAGCTCAATCGTGTGGTTGGACCGGGTCTTTTTTTCACGATGCCAATAATTGAATACGGAGCAATCAGGGTCGATCAGCGTATTATGACCACTCCATTTACAGCAGAAAAGACTTTAACGCTCGATCTTGTTCCCATCAACATCGATGCTGTGCTTTATTGGATGGTTTGGGATGCTGAGAAGGCTTGCACCGAAGTTGAGGATTACTTTGCAGCAGTCTCATTTCTTGCGCAAACAGCCATGCGCGAAACGATCGGCCGCTCTACCGTAGCTGAAGTTGCGATACGTCGAGATCAGTTAGATGTTGAAATCAAGTCAGCTATTGAGCATATGGCAGCGAGTTGGGGTATAGACATCATTTCTGTTAAAGTGCGCGATATCGTTTTGCCTGATGAGTTACAAGAAGTAATGTCACTTGAAGCTCAGGCGGAACGAGAAAGAAATGCGCGTATGACTCTTGTGAGTATTGAAAATGACGTAGCTGAGGTATTAGCAGATGCAGCCAAACTATATAGCGACCCTGATGCTGCGATGAAATTGCGCACCATGCTCACTTTGTATGAGACAGTTAAAAAATCCAAGGGGGCAGTAATCACAATTCCAAGCTCAATCAGTGATAATATGGGAGAAGGATCGATAGACAAGATCATTGACTCGCTTAAGTCCTAAAAAAACACTAAGCAAAATCCCGGCATTTTGACCAATGCTGAAGCTTGGTGTAAGGATTATTTGATATTGTATATACAATTCATGCTATCTTAAAGAAAGTTGTTATGGAACCTCTAGCGTCATTTGAATTGGATTATGGGAGTGGACTACCTGTTTGGATACAGGTAAAGAATCGCCTTGCGTTTCTTATTGCATCCGGAAAATACGTTGTGGGCGATCGTCTGCCAACTGTTAGAGCATTAGCTGTTTCGTTAGACATCAGTTACAACACTGTTAATCGTGCCTATATGGATTTAGAGCGCGAGGGATACATTTCTACACGTCAGGGGAGGGGAACGTTTGTTTCTGATATTGGAAAGAATGCGCTACCTGTTACAAATGATGCGTCGATAATACTTGCAGATGAGCTAATTCAAGCCGGGATTAACGCCGGAATGAACGACGAGGACATAATTCGATTAGTGGAAGAAAGACTTAAAGAGAAGCGGAATTCAAATGCTAAGTCTTGATTATACTGATTAATAAAATAATTATAATAGATGAGTATATGATCTTATTTGTAGCGCAGAGCACTGATACAACTCGTATTTATTGTAAATATTGTTATGATTATCCTAAAGATAGGCAAATCATAATCTTTGATTGTCGCAATACATTGTGATAAGATGACAATCATTGGAGCGCGGCCGGCTCCCAAAAGCGTAAAAGTGACAGCCAATCATTGTTTGCTCGATCACTTTGATCCTCAAAAATGATGGCGGTACTTTTCAAAGGCACCTCTCAAAAATCATAAGGAGGAAAGATGCAAAAAATCTGTACGAAAAATGAAACAAAAAGCATAAGTTCGTGCACCGACACCAATTTGGTGTCTGCACAAAACGAGGTGGGGAAAAGTGGCTTAACGCGAAGAAGCTTTCTTAAAACCAGTGCTGCCTTTGCCGGTGCTGCTGCAGCCATTTGCAGCGTTGGATGCAGCGCTATAGCCCCGGGCGGTAAGGTTAATAGTGAAGCTGAAGAACAGGTATTTACCGGTATGTGTATTGCAAACTGCAACGGCGCTTGCAGGCTGGCAATAACAGTGCGCGAAGGAAAGATCGTATCAACTACCATGGCGGAGTTTCCTGATCCCGATTACAACAGGATATGTCTCAAGGGCCTAAATCATCCCTTAAGAATTTATGGTCCGCTGCGCCTTAAGTACCCTATGCGTAGAGTAGGCGAGCGTGGAGCCGATCAGTGGGAACAAATTACATGGGACGAAGCCTTAACTTTACTTACAGATACCTGGGAGAATGTGCGAAACAAATATGGTGCTTCGGCAAACGCAATCTCAGCCGGCGCTGTAAGGCTTGGTTCGCTTGCGCCAACCATGTTATCAGGCATGATAGGCGGGACTTCACTTGCTGCATCCGACGACCAGGCTGTGGATTACATTATGCCGCAGTGCATAGGCAGAACATTATTGTGTTCCGGTAGCGAACCGCGCGATATAAAGAATGCAAAGAAGATATTTTCGTGGGGATGCAATCCAACAAACTCAAATTTACAGCAAGTACACTGGTTGCTTGATGCTTTAGACAATGGCGCAAAGTTGGTTGCAGTCGGACCGAACTTTACCCATATGGCGGCAAAAGCAGACAGATTTATTCGCATTAAGCAAGGAACTGATGCTGTAATGTTTATGGCGCTATCAAACTATCTGGTCAAAAATGATCTCGCAGACTTAACGTTTTTGGCAGAGCAAACTGTCGCGCCATTTTTAGTAAAAGCCAGCGACAAAACGTATCTCCGTGCTAGTGACTTAGGCATAGAACTGCCGGAGCCGGTGATAAATCCACAGACCGGCGAAGCAATTGATCTGCCTATTGTGGTTGGTCAAGACGGTATGCCTACTGTAATGGGTGCAATAACAGATCCAAAGATCGAAGGAAATTTTACATTTGGAGAGCATAAGGTAACTACCGCCTACAGCTTGCTTCTGGATGCTATTGCTCCTTATACTTTGGAGAAAGCAGAGGAAATATGTGGCGTTTCGGTAGCAGATGGTGAGTGGATTGCCAGCCTTTTTGCGGACAAAGAGCCACTAGCTGTTACAGCACTTCCCGGAATGGATCACTACTACAACGGGCATCAACCTTATCATGCCATGGCAGCGCTACTCATGGTAAGTGGACACTTGGGCTCTCCCGGAAATGGGTCATATTACGCGACCTATCTTACAGGAGGTGCCGTGAACTGGGCGGCAATTTATATGCCGAGCGACTACCCACCGTCTCCGGAGATCCCTTGGACATCGCTTAATGATGTTTGCGAGAAGAAGACGTTCAACGGGCATCCTCAAGAAATTAAATCTATTGTTATTTGGGGCAAAGAGGCGATCAGCGGACAGATGGACAAAAAAAGGCTTCTGCAATCATTTGATCAGATGGAGTTGGTAACAGTAGTGGATCTGGAGATGAATGATACTGCCCGCTATGCAGATCTGATACTGCCGGTTGCGTACTTCTTTGAGTCTATAGACTGTGCTGTTACAGGTACTTCCCATTCATATAATATCCTTGGCGAGCAGGCAATAGAGCCACTTTATGAGAGTCTTAATGACTATGACATCGTGGTAAAAATTGCCGAGAAGCTGGGACTTAAATGGCCATATGCAAGTAAAGAGGACTTTTTGCGTGTTGGTTTTGACTCAGACCTTTACAAGGCAGCCGGAATCACCTTTGATAAACTTAAGGAAGAAAAAGTCATGAATTCTGTGCCTGCATTCATGCTCAACGAAGAGGGCTGTTTGATACTTGGAGCCGGTGGCGTGTACGGCACCGATACAGGAAAAGCACAGTTTTATCTTGAGACAGTTGAGCCAAGAGTAGTTACCGGAATTGATTTTGATAAAGACTCTGTGCGCTTGCCGGCCTGGGATCCACCTTATGAGGCTTGGGATGAGAGTGAGGCTGCAAAGAAATATTCGATAAATCTATTGCAATCACACTCCAAATGGCGTTCTCACTCGACATTTGCAAAGGCAGAATGGCTAAGAGAGCTAGTTCCGGAGCCGGTCATATATATCAGTCCTGAAGACGCTGCAAAGCGTTCCATCGAAAATGGCGACATTGTAAAAGTATATAACGATCGTGGCTATGTGGTCATCAAGGCACTTATTGACTCCGGCATAGCGCCGGGCAGTCTTTTTGTCGGGAATGACGGGTTTATTTTTTTGGAATGGCGGTCTATGACTTTTCTGGTTGCCACAGCATATTGGGTTAAGGAGGAAGCGTGATGCGTAGATCGGGTCTTGCCGTGGTGTCTCTGGTTCTGGCGCTGTTTGTCGCCGGTTGCGGCGAGGAGCCG
>QMCD01000760.1_pt1 | contig 21942 bp, 15 predicted proteins | sample 1821841 | NCBI WGS metagenome assembly QMCD01 (sample SAMN01991225, study PRJNA193472) | Termite gut metagenome, whole genome shotgun sequencing project. | isolation source: worker | host: Macrotermes natalensis
AGTTTTACAACCAACATGATCCTCTTTTCAGCTTGGTCGGTAGCTTGGTCGGTAGCTTGGTCGGTAGCTTGGTCGGTAGCTTGGTCGGTAGCTTGGTCGGTTTCCGCTTCAGGTCGCCATAGAACGACCTTAAAATCTTCGTCCTGGATGAACGCGGGCGCGCGTAATCCCGCCGCCTCGCATTTGTCGATAATATCGCCTGTGCCGGTTCCCATGCGCTCGATGCTTCCGGCCAGGTACATCGGATTCGCCAACAGGGGATTGGGCGGTATCGACGGGTGGGGTTTGCGGAGATTTTCGACAGTCAGACCGACCGGCAACGTCCCCGGATTCCAAATTTCGAGGCGGTTTTTGAACAGCATTACCTGTACACTGCCGTTGCTCGAATAATCGCGGTGGGCGATGGCGTTCACAATCGCCTCGGTAACCGCCGCCAGAGGAAGTTCGTATTCGACATCGACCCGGACATCCGTATCGCGGGTTCCGACCCGCGCGTCGATGCGCGACATCACGAAATCGACGGCCTGTGTAATGAGTTGAAACACATCGCCCCGATAAACCTGATACGACGGAATCGGCTTGGCTACTTCGTTGCCATAGAACTGCGCGCACTTCACTTCTGACGAGATGAAGAACCGTTGCGGCTGGCGTCCGAAAAGCAGGATCGCTGCATTTGTCAGTCGCCCGTCGGAGGCCATCAAGTCGAGATGCGTCAAAATCCGCTCGACACTCGCGTCGGCAGGCAGAGGAAAACCGCGCCGCTTGCCTGCAATATGTACGAACTCCCGAACTTTTTCTTCGTCGATGTCGTCCATAGTCGCCCGGCTCAACGTCGCGTCGAAGGGCAGAATACGCAAATACTCCTTTTGTTCGAGATAATGGACGAGCGCGGCATAGACCCCGCTCCGCAACTCCTCGTAATCGACGAAAGACTTGCGCACGACCGCGCTTTCGGCTTTGGCAATGAATTTTTGCTGTTTCGGTTCCCGGCCATCGCCCGCCGTTTTACGAATGAAAACCAACCTGTATTTCGATTCGGCAGTCGCTTTATCGTATTCACGTTCAGTTGGCGAAATCCCCTCGCTGTCCTCGAAACCATAACTATCGCCCAAAAGACCTATATAAATATCGGAGTGCCCGACCTCGGCCAGATATGCCTCTTGTACAGTGAGATCGGTGGCGGGTAATTCCTCGAACAGAAACGGCGAGAAGAACCTCCCCAACAGCGCGTCCTGCCGGATATAGTCGCACAGCCATCGGCGTTCGCGCTCGAACTCCCTTTGGACGCTGCTGATAAATATTTTGATGGGCTTCATAGGAAACAAAAATAACTAATCTTTGACAATTATCTCAAATCTCTTGCAAAAGTCATTGGAGTATATATAATCCCCGATTGAAGTTGACGTTCATCGGCATCCGTAAAGCCAAGACGGTGATAAACTTCCAGCGCATACGGCGAAGAATTTACCGTAATCTCCTGAGACGTACTGTCCTCGATCAGCGCAGAGAACAAAAGCCGCCCGATACCTTTCCTGTGCTGATCGCCATCCACAAAGAACAGAGAAATGTGACTGCCATTGTTTCTTGTGGCGATCATCCCGACAAGCCGATCACCCAGAAATGCGCCGTACATATCGAGAGAATTTACCACCTCGGCATCGTTCACATAGGTGCGAAAGATTTCAACTCCTTCCTGCGAGTAGTCGGGAGCCTCATATTCCATAAAAACGTTCAGGGCAAGCCTCGCCGCCTTCGTCTTTTCTTCGATAGCAGTCAGCTTTCTGATGATGTAACTCCCTTCGGGTGATTTCATGTGCTTCTAATAATGATCATAAAGGTAATCTTATTTTCCGAATCGAGTAAGTAATGCGGCGTTTTTCTGACGCTCCTCTTTCTCGAATGAGGCAAGGTAGGTTTCGGTAGTCTGGAGGCTGTTGTGGCCGAGACTTTCGCTGATGTAGGCGATGTTCGCCCCTGAGCGTTTCAGTACGGTCGCGTAGCTGTGGCGCGCCGTGTAGGTTGTAATGTTGTCGATGCCGATCTTGCGCCCGATCATCTTCATTCGCTTATTGAGCAGACCGGTAAAGTGGTTCTTCTTGAGAAATATCTTTTCGGGATCGACATCTTCCGGCGAGAGAATAGGGAAAATATAGCTGTCCGGTACGGGTGGATTTCCCCACTTCTCCATTATCGCCTGCATTTGCGGGATAATTATCGCCCGAATCTCCTTTTGCTTTTTCGAGGTGTGTTTGGTCTTTTGGCGCACGAAACAGATCTCGCCGTCGATGATGTTGCGGTATTTTAGCTGAATAAAGTCTGCAACGTTCATCCCGTTGCAGAAATAGAGGAATAGCCAGTAGTCGCGATACTTTGCCGTAGTGTCGCTCCCGTCCTCAAATGCGGCGATCCGGCCGATCTGGTCGAGTGCCAGCGCGAGTTTGCGGCCTTCGCCGTTCTGTATCTCGAACTTCCCTTTTCCGAACGGATAGTTGCTTTCGCGCACGATGCCGTTGCGCCGTGCCTCGTTGATAATCGCCCGGAGCGTTCGCATATGCATACTGATCGTTGCGCGCGATTTACTCTCCGAGAGTAGAAATTTATCGTACTTCCGCAACCACTCGGCGGTTATAGTGTCGAATCGGATATTCGCTCCGGCGAAACGCTCCAAGCCTTTGAGGATGGTATCGTACATCTTCATGTTGCCGATGTGGCCGTCTTCTTTCATCTGTGCCATCCGCGCTACAAAAGCCGTGTTTACCGTGCCATTTGTTCCGCGTCCGATGCGAAGATTCAACTCAGCGAACGAAAACGCCATTTCCGAGGCGAGGGTTTCGACAATATCTCGGATTATATTGAAACTATTCTCTATGTCTGCCTTGAGTTCCATTGCCGCCCTGCTTTTATTGGCGGACAGTTTCTCCCACGCTTCCGGCAACAGTTCCTTTCCCGTGGAGTAATATTTCCTGTCTCGCAGGTGGGTTACCCTAATCTTTACGGGAAAGAGGCCGCTTCGTTTTTTCCTCCTGTCGTCGAGAATTGAGGCTACCGTGATACCATCTTTTGCATAAGAATACATAGACGTAATTTTGTTCGTTTCAAAAAGTGTACACACAATTTGCACACAAATATAGGGAATGGTTCTTAAATATGCAAATCAAGCCTTGATGTAAAATGCGCATATATGTCTATTACACAATTACATAAGAAGGCGAATCGAAAGAAATGAAAATAAAGGAAACGCCCGACTTTCAGCCTTCTAAGCTGTCGGTCAAGCGTTCGAGTCGCTTCGAGATCACACCGAAAAAAAGAGTTGCGGGGCTGTCCCGCAACTCTTTTTGATTCCCGTCCGACCCGGGTTATTCGACCATGACGTTGTCGATAACAAGGTCGTAAGACGCGTCTGCGTTGCCGCCTGCCCTGAAACTAAGGGCTGTAAGCGGAGTAACCGGAATATTGGTCAGGGTTACTTTAACCCACTGGCCGTTCGTGTTGACCGGGGTGGTGTATGAAGCCTGCGACGCATAGTTCGATACGACGGTATCGGAACCGCAAGCGCCGACGATGCCTATGTTGCCGCTATTGTTACCGTTGAACGCTATGCAGATGCCTCTTGCCGTCGATGTACCCTTGATCCAGAAAGATATTTTTGTCTGCGCTGTAACAACGACGGGAGCGAACCCGGTAAAGAGCGTACCGTTGCCATTATTGGTGTTTGCGCCTTTCCATTCGAGCGCACTCGAGCCGTCGATGCCTACCCCCGGAGTAATGGTGCGGAATTTACTTTGTTGGGCGGTGCTGCCCAGAGGAGCCATCGAGGCGGGAGTGGTTTCGAAATCGGCCCCCGGGAAAAGAAGCACCGGTCCACCGCCAGCCTCGGTGGTGGCCGAAACGCTTCCGGCGGCCGAGGGCGATTCGTAGGCGGGATTGGTCGAAACGGCCCTTACCCACAGATAGTAAGTGGTGGCTGCCGCAAGGCCGGAGAATGTGTGGCTCGTGGAAGTTGCCGAGACCCAACCCGAAGTGGGGGCGGCGTTGGTCGTCGTGGATGCCACTTCATAGCCTGTCGCGCCGGTGACGGCGCTCCACGAGATGCTTATGGAGGAGGCGGTTTTCGAACCGGCGGTCGGAGCGGGAGCGTCCATGGGCGACTGAACGATAGCGCCCGCCTGACCGATCGTGACCGGGAGCGAAGCGGTGGCGTAGGTGAGAGTCACGGTCTGCGAACGGGCGGTGGTGGAGGTGTTGGGCTGCAGAGTGAAAGTTATGGTGTTGCCCACAACGCTATGGTCGGTGATCCATTCCGAGTAACCGGTTGCGGAGAGGGTGCCCAGACCGATAAGGGTGCAGGGAACCGACACCGAAGTTGCCGTTGCCGCCACCTGCGCGGGATCGTTGGCAATGATCGCCGGATCGTCGTCGTTCTTGTCGATGGTCAGAGTGCCTCCGTCGACCTCGTTCCAGCCGACGATGCTACCATCGCCGTTGACGAGAATCATCTCGCCGCTGTCGAGAATCTCGAGTTCGAAGAGATGTGTCTGGCCCGATCCGTAGTCGCGTGAGGGTATGGTGAATTCGGTGGTTTCGTCGCTGGCGTCGGTGACCTCCACGATATATGAGGCGTCCTCGGCGGGGATTATGATCGCCTGCGCGACCACTTCACAGCCTTCGGCGGCAGTTTGGGCGGCGATATCGCCGGGATCATCCGTCGAAGAGACGGCTCCCTCGTCGAGGTCGAAAACGGCGGTAGTGTTCACTCCCTTCAGAGCCACGGTTGCGCCTTCGAGCGATGCGTCCTTCCTCAGGTCGGTGATGTCGAAAACGACCTTGGTCAGCATGTGGTGGAACACGAGGTGGGGATGCCTGCCGGCGGAGTGGCTGGTCACGTTATCCGAATAGAGAAGGTCGATGGCCGTGTGGTCGGTTTGGTCGGAGATATCGACCGGATATTCATACTCACCGGTAATATCCTGCGTGTGAGGATAGTAGGCGATGAACGAAACGGGAGGTGCGATGCTGTTGATGTAGATGGCATCGTTCTCGACGACGGCGGTGAAGATGCCGTCGCCGGTGGTCGAATACTTCACGTTGAAGTGGCTCGCGTCTTCGAGGATGCTTCCGCCCGCCTGAGCGAGCATGTAGATACCGATCTGGTCGCCAGAATGCCACGATTCGTTGGCGGCACGGGTCGCGTCGACGGTGCTTCCGCCATTGATACTCGTGGTGAAATTTAGGGTTTCGGGCGTTGTTGCCGGACGTTCCGGCGAACATGCGGCCATAGCTAACATGGCGGCCGAAACAGCGATCATCTGAATACTTTTTTTCATATCGATCTATTTTTATGAGTTATTTTGTAAATTATTCAAAGAGGTTTATTGCCACACCGTGGGATCGACGGTGTTCTTGACCGACGGATCGGGAAGTTGCGGGAAGAAGGTGAATCCCGTTTCCTGTTCCAGCTGGGCCACAGTGATACGGTAATCGTTAAAAGTACCCGGAACAGCCGCATTGTCGATCTTGAAGGCGGCCGTGTGGAATATGTCGTCCGAAGGATCGGGAGTGCCGTTGTTGTCCCTCTGTGCCAACGCCTTGTAATAGTACTTAGGCAGACCGACCTGTTTGCCGTTGTTATCCGACACATGATTTATTACATTGTCTGTGAGGGTCGTGAGCGAAGCTCCGGTCACGACATAGAGCGTGTCGCATTGTTTTGCCCATTTTCTCACGCCGACTGAACCGCTGCCTCCTTCGAGCTGCGACCAAATTCCCTGATTCATGCTCGATACCTGAGGCGTCATATTTGTGTAATAGAATGTGGTGCGGTTTACCGTCGTGTTGTAGTTGCGGTCGGCGCTGGGCATCTGATGGCCGCGGTCGTATCCGCCGCCGTAACTTCTGGCGAGGTTCTGTTGCAGGCTCTGTTCGATGTTCGGATCGTATGCCCAGTCGTCGGTGCGGTTGCCCGTACTCATGATGCTGCTGTACATCGGGTAGGCGACCCAATAGGCGATCAACTCTTTCGAATCGTACAGCATCTGGTAATTACGTCCTTGGCGGTCGGGAAAATCGACTTCGTAATAGATCAGATCCGTGCCGGGGAAGGTGAGATATTTGGTGGCCGCACTGCCGCTCGGTTTCTGTCCCGGAACGCCGCCTTCGGGCAGTACGGGAGTGTCGAAATATCCGTTGGACGGAATGACGACTACGCTCCTGTCGGTGAGCGTCAGGCTGTAGGTGTGGCGGTTGCCACCGGCGAAGGTGCGGTCGGCCTCCCAGACGAACGGATCGCCCTCGAGGGTGAAGGTCACGGTAGGTTGGCTACCCGGAAGCATCGTGATCTCGACCCGCGCGGTTCTTCCCGAGACTGTGACCTTGCCTTCGAAAGGCGCCACCGAATTGTTGTCGATATCCATCGCGCCGCTCTTCACGTCGAATGTGGCGAGGGTCGGTACCTCCGAGACGGCGACCTCGAGCCCCGAAAGCGAGGAGATACCCTGTCCGGCCGTGACGTTGAACATGAGGCGCGTCATCTGGCGGCTGAAGGTGAATGTGGGCGGAGTCGCGAAACTGCCCACGTCGTCGAGTGTGGCGCGCAGCAGATCGAGTCCGCTCTGGTCGCTCTGGTCGGTTATGTCGACGGGCACCTCGAAATTCGAGGCGGCCGGATCGTGGGGATAGTAGGCCCACAGGTCGACAGGCAGGTCGTCGGGCAGGAAAATCCTGTCGGAGAGCTCGAGGGCGTTGAACACACCCTCGGAGGAGGTGGTGACATAGCGGTTGTTAGCCTCCAGAGTGGTGGCGCCCGTCTCGTCGGTCATGAACACGCCGATCATGTCGCCGGAGTCCCAGTTCGTGTCCGCGACCCTTGTCTGTGGCGGGGCGCCGACATGCGCCCTGAAGGTCAGTTCGTGCCCGGCTTCGGGATCGGTTACGATCTCCTTGTCGGCATCACAACCCGCCACGACGCTCAACATCAGTGATAAAAGGGCGATGTGCCCGATGGTGGATTTAAAATTCTTCATAATATAATGATAATTTGTTAAGTGTCGCTAATGAAGGCCGCCACACGATGGCAAAGAACCTGTTACGGTTTTAAGTTTCTGTAACGTCGGTGTTACTTTTCAGTTAAAAAGGTTTTGTGAGAGGTACAATACATGCGTCGGTTGCAATAATTTCTAAAGGTGTTTAAGGTTTTACCGAACCTCTCGAGCAAAGATAACAATACTTGATAAGCCGGGTCGCTATCTCCGGGCTTTTTTTGTTAACATTTTATGCAGATATTCGTAAAATTTGCAACCTGAATATCGGCTTTTTGCGAGATAACCATATTAAAGAAAAAGAGTTACGAGGCTTCCCGTAACTCTTTTCTTTAATGTCTGATCCGCCTACCTGGCGATCTGCCAGGCAAACCATGTCGCGAGCAGGCCCAGCACCACGCTCGCGCCGACATACAGAAAAGCATACGCGATCTGCCCGTCGCGGAGAAGCATGAAGGTCTCGTTCGAGAAGGCCGAGAAAGTCGTGAAGCCGCCCAAAAACCCCGTCGCGAGGAACATGCGCCATTCGTGCGAGAGTTGCCCCCGGTCGAAAAGCCCGAAGACAAGCCCAATGCAAAAGCAACCGACGATGTTCACCGCGAGCGTGCCCGCCGGGAAAACCGCCGCCCGCGGCTGAATGGCCAGCGACAACAACCAGCGCGACACACCGCCCAGAAAACTGCCCGCGCCGACGATAAGGATCGACCGAATCATTTTATCAACTCCTCTATTTCCGCTATATGTAGCTTGAAATGACGCAGGTAGTCGGAGATCATGGCGTGCAGTGTTACCCGCTCGCCCGAAGCCGCGATCCATTCGGTCTCCAATTTATCGGGATCGACGTGGCGGATAACGTGGGCGATATGCCTGTTGGAATATTTCCACAGCATCACCAGATCGTGCCAGTTCTCCGTCTGGTAATCCTGAATCGCGATCCAACGGTCGTTGTTGCCGTTCGCCGCATAGTCGGGAAAGACCAGCGGGTCGGGTTGATATTGCAAATGGACGATGCGGTGGGTGTTGTTAGAGGCCGAATCGACCATGTGGCCCACGATCTGCCTCACTGTTCGACCCTGTGCGTTGCGTTTGCCTGAGATCGCATCTTCGCCGAGCGAGAGCAACCGTTCCGTCCATTCACCGGTGAGTCGCAACATCTCCCGGTTGTTCTTCCCGAACTCCCACTCGGCCCGGGTGAGGCGGGATATGTGTTGGGTGACGGTCTTGTCTATCAGCGGCCAATATTTCTCTTCGGTGCGAACGTGCCGGAAACCGCACTTTTCGCCCACGCGCCGCGACTTGTCGTTGCCGTCGAACCAGCCGCACCAAAGCGTGGTCATGCCCAGGTCTTCGAAGGCGTGGCGCATCACCTCGCGCGTTGCCTCGGGAATATAGCCACGGCCCCAGAACGGAACGCCGATCCAGTATCCGATCTCGGCCTCGTTCGGCGGCAGGATCAGATTGCTCGCCGTGCCGACCATAAGTCCAAGGCTCCCGACCGCTTCGTCGCCGGGCTTGACGGTCACCGCATAGTTCTCTTCCACCGCGAAGATATCGCGGATTATCTCGCGGCTGTTCTCCACACTCGTGTGAACGGGCCATCCCGCGATCGGCCCCACGCGCTCGTCGCGGGCGTACTCATACAAACTCTCGGCATCCGTCTCCCGCCACGGGCGCAAGCTCAGCCGTTCGGTCTCTAAAAACGCTTTTTTCACAATGTCTCCGTGCTATAAGATACGCAAAGATATTACTTTTTACGGAACCGACTACTTGTTAACCGGACGTTATTCAACGGGAAACAGGATCGTGCAGATATCGTGAACATTTTTTTGTCCGAGCGATGCAAGATTTCTCCGTTTTACGATTCTATACTATAGAGTACACATAAATTGTATTCGAAAACTATAAAAACCGGTATGAAACGAATATTATTCTCAGCCTTTGCGGCGGTGTTCGTCCTCGCATCGTGCAGCCGGGGTGGCGACAGTCCCGTCATTCCCGCAAAACCTATCGAACTGGGCACCCGTGGCGCCGAAAAGGTTGCCGCCGACAACGCATTTGCGTTCAGATTTTTCCGTGAAACGATCGCGACCGCGGACGAGAAAGACAGGCTTAACGCTTTTGTTTCACCACTGAGTGTCACTATGGCTTTGGGAATGCTCTACAACGGCACCTCGCCCGAGGCCGCCGCCGAAATGGAGGAGGCTCTCGGCATGGCGGGCTTCTCCGCCGAAGAGATCAACGCCCACTATCAGGCCCTTGTTCGCGCACTGCTTGCCGCCGATCCGCGCACCGCGCTGGCCATTGCCAACTCGATCTGGACTCGCGAGGGCTATTCGGTCAAGCAGGCGTTCTACGACATCAACCGTACCTGGTACGACGCCGAGGTACAGAGCCGTGACTTCGACCTGCAAGCAACCCTCGACGAGATCAACAGGTGGTGTGCCGACAAGACGAATGAAAAAATACCGACCATCCTTGACAAAATTCCGCAAGATGCCGTTATGTATCTCATCAACGCCGTCTATTTCAAGGGGCAGTGGAAGTTCGAGTTCGACAAGAACAACACCGGCGACCATGATTTCCGGCTTGCAGGCGGCTCTGTGAAAAGCGTGAAGATGATGTCGCAGGAGACCGACCTGTCCTATTACGGCGACCGGACGTTGCAGTGTGTCGATCTGCCCTACGGCAACGGCGCGTTCAGCATGATGGTCATGATGCCCTCCGACGAGAACGGCTCGCTCGACGACCTGATCGTCGGACTGGATGCCGACGCCTATAACCGCGCGGTCGACGGCCTGCAAGAGAGAGAAGTGCTGTTGAAACTGCCGCGCTGGAAGCAGGAGTGCGAATTTTTGCTGAACGATGCGGCGAAGAATCTCGGTATGGAGCGGATATTTCAAGAAGGCAATCTCGACGGTATTGCCGACGACCCGCGCCTTAAAGTCTTCGAGATCAAACACAAAACCTTCGTCGAGGTCAACGAAGAAGGGACAGAAGCCGCAGCGATTACTTCTATAGGAGCGATAGACACATCTGTCGGCCCGGGTGCCGGTCCGATGCCTTTCATCGCCGACCGCCCGTTCCTCTATCTGATTCGAGAACGTAGCACCGGGGCCATTCTCTTCATCGGAAGAGTGGATAATCCCGAGTTCTCGTGAAAACAGGCCGCCCACGGCCTTCGTCTCAAAAAACAGCCCGGTCACTTCCGGGCTGTTTTTTGAGGCGGCGTTGCATACGGCCTGTTTTGACCGGTCAGATAGCCAACATCACCAGCACCTGCGCGGCGAGGATGCGCAGGAACATCGAGAAGGGATAGACCGTCGAATAGGCCACCGAAGCCTGATCGTTGCCGCCCAGCGAGTTGGCGTAGGCCAGCGCCATGGGATTGGTGTGCGCTCCCGCCACAAGGCCTATCAGCCTGAAATAGTTCATTTTGCCCCAAATGCGTACAGGTATCGCGACGACGAGGATCGGCAGGATGGTTATGATCGCCCCGTAGAGCACCCACCAGTATCCGCCCCCGGCGATGCTGTCCACGAAAGTCTCGCCCGCCCCGAGCCCGACACAGGCCAGAAAGAGCGAAATACCCACTTCGCGTAGCATAAGGTTGGCGCTCATGGTGGTGTAGGTCACCAATTTATAGTGCGGCCCGAAACGGCCTATGAGGATCGCGACTATGAGCGGGCCGCCCGCCAGACCCAACTTCAGGGGTTCGGGCATTCCGGGAACGAAAATAGGTATCGAGCCGAAAAGAACTCCCAGCGCGATACCGACGAAAATGGCGATCAGGTTGGGATGGCGCAGACGGCTGGTCTGGTTGCCCAGGAACGCTTCCGCCGCACCGACAGAATCCTCGGTACCCACGACGGTCAGTTTGTCGCCCATTTGCAGTTCGAGATCGGGCGAGGCGACAAGCTCGATCCCGGCACGCGCGACCCGCGTGATGTTGACCCCGAAGTTGCTGCGCAGTTTCAGTTCACTGAGCCGCTTGCCGTTGACGTTCGATTTTGTGACTATCACCGAGCGCGACACGAAGTGGGTGTCGAGTTTGACCCAGTCGCCCGCCTTCAGGTCGGTGGTCGGAGTGCCGAAAAAAGCCATTATAGCGTTCCTGTCGGCCTCCTCGCAGATCACGAGCAGTTGATCTCCCTCGGCGAGAACGGTTCCCGAGTTGGCTATTTCGATGATGCCGCCCGTGTGGCGCACACGCGAGATCACGAAGTTGCGGGCCAGTAGCGCCTTGGCCTCCGCCACGGTGCATCCCACCAGATTGGCGTTGGTGAGAAGTATCGAGAGTCTCTCGGTATGGTGGGCTTCGGTCGATTCGGCCACCAAAGCGGCGGTCTCTCCGTCGAGCCGTACCTTGAAAATGTTTTTGAACAGCAACATGCAGAGGATCACCCCCACCGCGCCGATAGGGTAGGCCACCGCGTAACTGTTGGCTATCGAAGGATCGACCGTTCCTCCGTGCATGTCTCCGTAAGCGGTTTGCGCCGCGCCCAGACCCGGAGTGTTGGTCACCGCACCCGACATCACCCCCGCCATGGTCGATATGGGGGTACCGGTTATGACGCAGATCAGTGCCGTCGTTCCGACACCCAACAGCACTATCGCCACGGCGTACCCGACGAGCGTGAGGCCCCCCTTTTTGAACGAGGCGAAGAACCCCGGGCCCACCTGCAGTCCGAGTGCGAAGATGAACAGGATAAGTCCGAACTCCTTGACGAAGTGCTGAACTTCGGCATTGAGCGTCATTCCGAAGTGCGCCGCGGCGATACCGGCGAAAAGCACCCAGGTCACCCCGAGCGAGATGCCCGCTATCTTTATCTTTCCGAGCGCCGTACCCGCCGCGATCACGAGCGCTATCACCAACACCGAGTGGGCGATGCCGTCGCCCAGGATCAGATTTTCGAACCAACCCATTTCTTCCTTGCTTTTGATTAAGGGCGCAAAGGTAATTAATTAGGAATTACGAATTACGAATTACGAATAAGGCGAATGCGAAATTTTCATCACAAAGTCTTTTTTTAATTGTATCGCATCTCGGCGATTTTCCAGTCGAGTATCTTCCAAAACGCTTCGATGGAGGCGGCGCGGGCGTTGCGGTGGTCGATATAATAGGCGTGTTCCCACACGTCGATCACCATAAGAGGATGCTTGCCGTCGGTGATGGGATTACCCGCGTTGGGAGAGTCGACGATCTCGAGTTTGCCGTTGCCGTCAGTCGCCAGCCACGTCCATCCCGAGCCGAAAAGTCCCAACGCCGACTTTGCGAACTGCTCCTTGAACTTTTCCAGCGAGCCGAAATCGCGATCGATCGCTTCGGCGAGTTTGCCTGTGGGACGTGTGTGAGGAGTGGGCGAGAACTGTAGAAAATAGAAGGTGTGGTTCCATATCTGGGCCGCGTTGTTGAATAGGGGGCCTTTCGCCTTGCGGATGATCTCCTCGAGGCTCGCGCGCTCGAACTCGGTGCCGCCGACCAGGCCGTTAAGGTTGTTTACATAGGCTTGTAGATGTTTACCATAATGGTAATCAATGGTTTCAGCGCTGATGTGGGGTGCGAGCGCGTCTTTGGCATAAGGCAACGCCGGCATCGCGAACGGTGCGTGAGGTTGGTTGATGGTTGTCATGATTTGTTGGTTTTTTTTTCATGCGCAATGTACAAAAATCGGCCCAGAATCGCTACCTTTACGGCGCCAAATCGAAAAAATCATGAAAATATCATACAACTGGCTCCGGGAGTATTTGCGCGGGGAGGCTTTCGAAAAACTTACGGTTCCGGAAATAGCCGAGATACTGACGAGTACGGGACTTGAAGTCGACGGCGTGGAGCGGATCGAAACAATCGAAGGCGGCCTCGCCGGGGTCGTTGTGGGCGAAGTGCTTACCTGCGTCGACCATCCCGACAGCGACCACCTGCACGTCACCACGGTCGACGCGGGAACGGGCGGAGAGCCTTTGCAGATAGTGTGCGGCGCCCCCAATGTGGCTGCGGGTCAGAAGGTTCTGGTCGCCACGGTCGGCGCCGAACTTCGCCCGAAGGGTGCGGAGGAGAGTTTTAAGATCAAGAAGAGCAAGATACGCGGCGTCGAGTCGCTGGGCATGATCTGCGCCGAGGACGAATTGGGCTTGGGCGACGACCATGCCGGGATCATGGTGCTGGAGACTTCGGCGCGTCCCGGTACCCCGGCGATAGAATATCTCGATCTGAGGGGCGACTGGATGATAGAGATCGGCCTTACTCCCAACCGCATAGACGGCGGTTCACACTGGGGTGTGGCGCGCGATCTGGCGGCCTATCTCAAGGCGCGCGGCGAGAAGGTGACACTTTCGCTACCACCGGTGGAGGCGTTCGGCATAGATAATCACTCTCTCGAAATCCCCGTCGGAGTAGTCACCCGGGAGGCGGCTCCGCGCTACGCCGGAGTGACCATCACAGATTTGAAGTTAGGCCCGTCGCCCGAGTGGATGCAGGCCTGGTTGCGCACCATCGGCCTCAATCCCCATAACAATCTGGTGGACATCACCAACTTCGTGCTTCACGAACTCGGTCAGCCGCTCCATGCCTTCGACGCCGCGAAGATCGCCGGAGGGCGCGTCGTGGTTCGCACCTGTCCCGAGGGAACGCCACTGACGACGCTCGACGGAGTGGAACGAAAGCTTTCCGCCGACGATCTCTGTGTCTGCGACGCCGAAAAGCCGATGTGCATCGCGGGGGTGATGGGCGGCGCCGACAGCGGCGTGAGCGAGACGACCACCTCCATATTTTTGGAAAGCGCCTGTTTCGACCCCGTGTGGATACGCAAAACGGCTCGACGCCACGGAATTAACAGCGACGCATCGTTCCGGTTCGAACGTGGCGTCGATCCCGATATAACGGTCTATGCCCTCAAACGCGCCGCGCTTTTGTACAAAGAGTTGGCGGGCGGTGTGGTGTCGTCGGAGGTGACGGACATCTACCCCTCGCCCGTGCCGCCGTTCCGTTTCGAGTTCTCGCTGTCGCGGGCAAACCGCCTGATCGGTAAACAGATACCCCGCGACACCGTTTTTCAGATACTCGCGGCGCTCGGAGTCGAGGTGGAAAGTTTCGACCATGTCGGCGGCGACGTGCTGAACGTTGCCGTCCCGCCCTATCGTGTCGACGTTCAGAGGGAGGCCGACCTCGTCGAGGAGGTTCTGCGCATCTACGGCTACAACAACGTCGAAGAGCCCGCGCGTTTCCACTCGTCGCTAACCGTGGCCCCGCGGCTCGACCGCGACCGCCTGCAAAACACAGTCTCCGAGTTCCTTACCTCGAACGGCTACACCGAGATAATGTCCAATTCTCTCACCCGTGCGGCATATTATGAGGGTCTGGGTTCCTATCCCGCCGCACATTGCGTGAAGATAATGAATCCGCTCAGCATAGACCTGAACGTGATGCGCCAGACGTTGCTGTTCAACGCTTTGGAGGCGGTAGCGCTGAATTCCAACCGCCGGAATCCCGACCTCAAACTCTACGAGTTCGGCAATTGTTATTTCTATGACGAGGCCAAAGTGCGGGAACGCGGCGAGAACCTGCTCGCTCCTTATAAAGAGGTCTACCGCCTCGGAATGGCGGTCACGGGTCTCGACGTGCAGTCCTCGTGGAACGCCGCCGCCGAAAAAAGTTCGTTCTTCACCCTTTCCGGCATGGCGGGACGTATGTTGGCGCGCCTCGGGTTCGACCTCAGGAAGATGCAGTGCCGACCGCTCGAAAGCGATCTCTTCTCCGAGGCGGTCTCCTATCGTCTGAACGGCAAGGAGTCGATGCAGATCGGGGCGGTGTCGCCCGCGATACTCGCCTCGTTCGACATCAAGGCGCCGGTATGGTTCCTCGAAATGGACTTCTCGCATTTGGCGAAGGCCGCGGCAAAGGTTCGCACCCGCGCCGTGGAGCTATCGCGTTTCCCGTCCGTAAGGCGCGACCTCGCGTTGCTGGTCGATAAAGACGTTACCTTCGGAAAACTTCGCGACACGGCATTCGGCGCCGAGAAAAAATTACTCACCAGCGTCACTCTGTTCGACGTGTACGAGGGCGACAAACTTCCGGAGGGCAAAAAATCGTACGCGCTCGGCTTCACGCTCGAAGACCCCTCGGCGACGCTCACCGACACCGTCATCGACCGCGTGATGGGCAACCTTATAACCCAGTTCGAACGGCAGGCTGGAGCTGTGATTCGTGCTTAGTTCTCATTTCCGCCAAACCCAACGGGTTTGGCAAAGTCCCCCGGAGAGGGGGATTTAGGGGGTGAGTAGAAATAATCGGGGCATCGGAGATGCCCTTAACGTGAGTTTCACGAGTTCAGGCAACGTGAAACTGGTGTTAATTAAATGGATACTTTGCCTGAACTCGTGAAACTCACGTTAAATATGGACGATCGTTATTTTGGCACACCCACCGCGCAGTTGGTGGAACAGAAAGAGAAGGAGAAAGGCGGCTGGAACGCGGCGGCGTATGTAGCCGGGACAGTAGCGGCTCTGAAAGAGGGACTCGCGGGCGACAAGGTGGTGTTGGGCCTCAGCGGAGGCGTCGACTCGTCGGTGTCGGCCGTGCTTTTGCACCGTGCGATCGGGGCCAACCTCCACTGTATTTTCGTCGACACGGGCCTCATGCGCAAAGGCGAACACGACGAGGTGTTGGCGGCGTATCAGGGCATGGGTCTGACAGTCACGAGCGTTCGTGCCGGTGAAAAATTCCTGGGCGACCTGCGCGGAGTGGCCGATCCCGAAGCCAAACGCAAGATCATAGGCCGCGATTTCATAGAGGTGTTCGAGGCCGAGGCGAAAAAACTGCACGACATCAAATGGCTGGCCCAGGGGACGATATTCCCCGACATCTCGGAATCTTTTTCTCCGACCAAGCCGGGCGTGGCGGTCAAAAGCCACCACAACGTCGGCGGACTGCCCGAAAAGATGAACCTGCGGATAGTGGAACCTCTGCGGATGCTCTACAAGAACGAGGTGCGCGAGGTGGGGCGCCAGCTCGGCATGAGCGAAGCGCTCGTCGGCCGCCATCCATTCCCCGGCCCGGGACTGGGTGTACGCATACTCGGCGAAGTGACGCCCGAAAAGGTCGCCGTGTTGCAGGATGCCGACAAGATATTTATCGACGGTCTTCGCGCCGCCGGGCTGTACGACAAGGTCTGGCAGGCGGGCGTGATTCTGCTTCCGGTTCGTAGCACGGGTGTTACGAGCGGTGCGCGTACTTTCGAGAACGCCGTGGCCCTGAGGGTCGTGAACTCCGTCAATGCCGTCACGGCCGAGCCGGTTCACCTGCCCTGGGATTTCCTCGACAAGGTCGCTGGCGACATACTGGGCAATGTGAAAGGTGTGAACAGGGTGGTGTACGACATAAGTCCCAAGCCGCCCGCGACAATAGAGTGGGAATAATCCATACAAACTCAAATTTATTTTGCGGTGACAGCGCCGTATAATCACCACTCTGGCCGCAAAATTGCGGATAGTTGTCCGTTCACAGCCAAATAAACATTATCCTGTTATGAAAAAGAGTTTGATTATGTGCGCGATGATTTTCGCGATGGGGATCGCCGGGACCGCACACGCGCAAGGTGACCAGGACTGGGCAAATTATGGCCGTTACGCCGAAGCCAACACCGAGCTAATGCTCGGAGAAGTACGCCCCGAAGCGGTGTTCATGGGCAATTCGATCACCGACGGATGGGCAACCCGGCATCCGGAGTTCTTTTCGGATAACAATTATGTGGGCCGCGGAATAGGCGGTCAGGTGACGGCTCAAATGCTGGCCCGCTTCCGTGCCGATGTGATCGACCTCGAACCGCGCGTGGTGGTGATCCTTGCCGGTACGAACGATATTGCCCGCAATCAGGGCTTCATTACGATTCAGCATATCGCGGATAACATCGTCTCGATGGCCCAACTCGCCCGCGCCAATGGCATCGAGCCGGTGATCTGTTCGGTTCTTCCGGCTGCAGAATACCCGTGGCGCAAGGAGATAACCCAGGTTCCGGGCAAGGTGCGCGCACTCAACGCCATGCTGAAGGAGTGGGCTCGATGCAGCAATGTCACCTATGTCGATTACTTCTCGGCGATGGCAGACGAGCGCGACGGCCTGCCAGCCTCCCTTGCTTCCGACGGCATTCATCCCACCTCCGCCGGTTACTACATGATGGAGGGTATAATCAAGCCCGTTCTCGACGAAATTTTACAGTGATAAACGGGCATCCGTTGCCTATGATTTTTGATTGGACAATATTCCGGGAGACCTATCTCACGCAGATAATCGTGACCGTGGCGGCGATCGTGCTGTTGTGGTTTGTGAAATTCGTGGTGCGCAAATCGGCCAAAAAGTTCGGCGCGATGCTGGGAAAGCCGCGGGAGAGGGTGCGCCACGTTCGCAAGATAATAGGCGCCGTGATCAACGTGCTGTTCGTGCTCACGGTCGCGATGGTCTGGGGTGTTAAGCCTCAGAATTTCGTGGTGGCGCTGTCGTCGGTGCTGGCGTTCCTCGGGGTGGCCATGTTCGCCCAGTGGTCGGTATTGAGCAACATCACCGCCGGGATAGTGATGTTCTTCTCGGCTCCCTATCACGTCGGGAACGATATACGCCTGATAGACAAGGATGTCCCCCTCGAAGCGACTATCGAGCGCATCGGTGTCTTCTACACCCATCTGCGCACTACGGAGGGCGAACTCGTTGTGCTACCCAACAATCTGTTCCTGCAAAAAGTGGTGGGGATCAAATAGTTTTTCTGCCCCGGCCGGAATATTTCGCCTCGTGATAGGTTTCGCCCGCCTCGCACCCTCGATCGACGGCGCCGTGCAGAACTATCCGCACAACTACAAGCTCTTAATACCGCCCTTGCCCGATGAGAAAGATAACAAGCCGTCCCTTTCGAGACGGCTTGTTTATCTTATCTCTTGATCAGCCGCGCGATGAGCTTCACTATCTCGGTGATGGCGAGCGGGGCGACGCTCAGAACGAGAACCCACGTCCATTCGCTCCAGGCGAGATTCGAAATGTGGAATACCGGCTTGAGGGCGGGAATCTCCAGGACGGCGAACATAAGGGCCGAGACAACCGCGAACGCGCCCCACAGCCAGCCGTTGTTGAACATTCCGCGGAAGGCCGAAACCGTATTCGAGCGCGTACCGAGGATCAGCATTATCTGGGAGAAGGCGAGTACCGCGAAGGTCATCGTGTGGGCGTGTTCGGCGGCCATCTCCGGCTCACCGGGGTTCATGGCATATCCCAAGCGGTTGGCGACGAGCGACAGTGCTCCGATCATAATCCCCTGCAAAACGATCCGCACGGCGAACGGCCCCGTCATTATGCCCCGGCGAGAGTCGACGGGCGGGCGTTGCATGATGCCCGGAGCGGGCGGGTCGACGCTCAGGGCCAGCGCGGGCAGCGAGTCGGTGACAAGGTTTATCCACAGTATGTGTATCGGAAGTAGCGGCGTATCCCAGTTCAGCGCCACGGCCACGAGCAACACGAGTATTTCGCCGATATTGGTAGATAAAAGGAACTGTATGACTTTCAGTATATTGCCATAGATACTGCGCCCTTCCTCCACCGCGGCCACTATTGTTGCGAAGTTGTCGTCGGTGAGCACCACGTCGGCGGCCTCCTTAGAGACGTCGGTACCGGTGATGCCCATCGCGACGCCTATATCGGCGAGTTTCAGGGCCGGGGCGTCGTTCACCCCGTCACCCGTCATAGCGACGATCTTGCCGTGCGTCTGGAACGCTTTGACTATCCTCACCTTATGCTCCGGCGAAACGCGGGCGTAAACCGATATTCCCTCGACCTGCGAGAGCAACTCCTCGTCGCTCATCTTTTCGAGTTCGACGCCAGTGACGGCTCTGTCGCCTTCGGCCATAATACCGAGGTCGCGGGCGATGGCGACGGCGGTGATGCTGTGGTCGCCCGTTATCATAACGGGTTTTATGCCCGCCTCGCGGCATTTTGAGACGGCCACCCTCACCTCATCCCTCGGGGGGTCGATCATGCCCAGAAGGCCCACGAACACAAGGCCGCGCTCCAGCGTCTCGACCGACACTTCGGAGGGCACTTTGTCGATCTCGTCCATCCCGACGGCCAGCACCCTCAGGGCATTCTCGGCCATCGAGACGTTGACGGCGCGAATCTTTTCGCGGTCGGTCTCCGTAATGGGGCGCACCTTGCCGCCGTCGAGGATCCTTTCGGAGCACGCCAACAGTTCGTCGGTACCCCCCTTCACGGCCACCAGATGGGTGTTTTCGGGCAGGCGGTGGACCGTCGTCATCATTTTGCGGTCGGAGTCGAAAGGTATCTCGGCCACGCGGGGAGTCTCCTTTTCGAGCCTCTCTTTATCGAGGCCGTATTTCATACCGAGGTCCAGCATCGCTATCTCGGTGGGATCGCCCACCGACGAGTCGGGCTTGCCGTCGTTATCCACGTCCGTCGAACGGGCGTCGTTGGCGAGAATGGAGTAGCGGACAAGAGACTCGTACCGCCGGAAATCCTCCCCGGAGAGTTTGTCGACATCGCCCATCCCGCCGCCCGGGTTCCACACCCGGACTATGGTCATGTGGTTGCGGGTGAGGGTGCCCGTCTTGTCGGAACATATCACCTGCGTGCTACCCAGGGTCTCGACCGAGGGCAGGCGGCGCACGATGGCGTTCTTTCGAACGAGCCTTTGCACCCCGACGGCCAGCACGACCGTCGCGACGGCGGGCAGCCCCTCGGGAATGGCGGCCACGGCCAGCGACACGGCTGTCATGAACATTTCGAGCCACTCCTTGCCGTAGAGAACTCCCACGGCGAATATCACGACGCAGATCACGAGCGCGGCGACGGCAAGAGTGCGGCCCAGGCGGTCCAACTTATCCTGAAGCGGGGTTTTCGTATTCGGAACGCTCTGTATCATGGAGGCTATGCGCCCGACTTCGGTACCCATGCCGATAGCGGTGACTATACCGTGTCCGCGTCCGTACGCTACGCTCGTCGAGCCGAAAGCCATGTTCACACGGTCGCCCAAAGGCACTTCACCCTCGATTCCGGCGACGCTCTTTTCGACCGGCACCGACTCGCCCGTCAGCGCCGCCTCCTCGATTTTCAGATTGACCGCCTCGGTGAGCCGCACGTCGGCGGGCACGACGTCGCCGGTCTCCAGCACCACCACATCGCCCGGAACAAGGTCGCGAGACTCGATGGCCTGCACGACGCCTCCGCGCACCACCTTGCAGTGGGGCGAAGAGAGCTTTTCGAGCGCGTCCAAGGCCTTTTCGGCTTTCGCCTCCTGCGCGGTGCCTATGATGGCGTTGATAATAACTATCGCAAGTATTATTATGGCGTCGGTGAAGCCTTCGCTCTCCATATAACCGATCGCGCCCGAGACTCCCGCCGCGACGATCAGCACGATTATCATGAAGCTCTTGAACTGGGCGAAGAATTTCCCGACGAGCGTGGTGTGGCGCGTCTTGGTGAACTCGTTATAGCCGCTTTCGGAGCGGCGGCGCGTCACCTCCCGGGCGTCGAGCCCGTGTGTGGGATCGGTGGAGAGTTGTTTGGCGACCTGGTCGGCCGAGAGGTTGTAAAACTCCTGTTGTTTCATAATCACGTTTGAAATAGAGGGGGTAAAGATAGATATTTAGGGCGCATCGTGCAAAAATTCGACCAGACTTTCCGACGAACAGCGAACAATCCGCCGATGAACGGCCACAATCCGCGGTCGAAATTGGACGCGCTCGAGAAATTTTCGTACCTTTGTTGTTTAGACGGACTCTTACATGACCGCACTTTTTTCGGATGTTATCTTCGGGCCGGTTCGTAGCCGTCGGCTCGGTCTTTCGCTGGGGGTGAACCTGCTTCCGGTGAGGGCGAAACTGTGTAATTTCGACTGCATTTACTGCGAGTGCGGGTGGAACCACCCCGCCCCTTCGAGGCACCCCTCCACAGGAGGGGAACCGGCTAACGCACGGCATTTCAACAGCCGCGAGGATGTGCGGCGCCTGTTAGGTGAAAAACTTCGCGGGATGGCGGCCGCGGGCGAGTGTCCCGACGTGGTGACCTTCGCGGGCAACGGCGAGCCCACCACCCATCCCGATTTCGAGGCTATCATCGACGACACTCTGCGGTTGAGGGACGAGATTTGCCCCGGGGCGCGCGTGTCGGTGCTCAGCAACGCCACGATGATCGGTCGGGAGAGCGTTCGGCGCGCACTCGAAAAGGTCGACAACAATATCCTTAAACTCGATTCGGCTTTCGACGACACAGTGCGCCTTATAAACGGCCCGCAGGGCGCATACTCCGTCGCCGAAACGGTGCGGAATATGAAACTTTTCGGAGGGCGCCTCATAATCCAGACCATGTTCCTGAGAGGTGAGCACAACGGTAGCCGGGTCGACAACACCACCGAACGCGAGGTTTCGGCGTGGCTCGAACGGGTGCGCGAAATAGCGCCGCGGCAGGTGATGATCTACACCATCGACCGCGACACTCCCGCCCCGAACCTCGAAAAGGTGTCCTTGGAGGAGCTTCGCGCCATTGCGGCGAGGGTCGAGGCGCTCGGGATCCCGGCAAGTGTCGCCGGGTGAATTTGATAATTTGATAATTTGGTGATTTGATAATTGCTACGCAAAAAACAGCCCTTTACTTGATAAAATGAAACGAGGATTTGCATTATTGACGACGTTGCTGGTGCTTGCATGTGGCCCGGCTACCGAAAAATGGACATCGCTGATGCCCGACGAAGAGTTCACCAACTGGCGCACCGCGGGCGATGTTCCCGACGCCGACGCCTCGCCCGCCGGGATCGTCGTTTCGGGCGGCCGGACGATGATCTACACCATCGACCGCGACACTCCCGCCCCGAACCTCGAAAAGGTGTCCTTGGAGGAGCTTCGCGCCATTGCGGCGAGGGTC
>QMCD01000761.1_pt1 | contig 21940 bp, 15 predicted proteins | sample 1821841 | NCBI WGS metagenome assembly QMCD01 (sample SAMN01991225, study PRJNA193472) | Termite gut metagenome, whole genome shotgun sequencing project. | isolation source: worker | host: Macrotermes natalensis
CTTGAAGCGAAACTGGTACGATATGCGAAGGATTTTCGGCCTAGTGGGCTGTATCATCATTTGCATAAGGTGAAAGGTATTATCACAGAGAAGCCGATTATCCATACACTCTTTGAACGGTGCAAGGATTTTCATCAATAAGTTCAAAGTACGTATTTTCCGAAATTGCCTGTCTAAAAACTCAACTCTTCTCAGTTTTCATCTGCTAAAAATCCGTCAGTGTTCAGGGAAAATGCTGTCTTGTGCCTGGTAAAAATGCCTTTTTTTCTCTGTTTTAACAAGACAAAAAGGCATGAATCCTCTTGAAATGAAACTTGTATCATAATACAAAGGATTTTCGGCGTTGTGATCTGTATCATTATCTCTGCGAACTCAAGAAAATCTGCACAGAGGAGATTCACAGAGGAGCTTATAATTCAAAAAAGTACATCACAGAGGAGAACCGGTAAACCGGTAATCCATAAACTTTATAACCTTTTTAATGGTTCGACAGAATATTTCAAACAGTAAATTGCTGTATAATAACAAATAAATCTTTTCTTAGATCAAATCCTTAAAAAGATTTTCGATGCCGGATTTCGGAAGCGCCCCTACACTTTCGCGGACGATGCTGCCGCCTTTGTAAATTATCAATGTAGGAATGGAAACAACGCCGTGTTTACTCGCCAAATCGTTTTCCTCATCGACATTTATTTTACCGATTTTCACTTTTCCAGCATATTCTGCCGCAATATGATCCAAATGGGGAGCAATCATTTTGCAGGGAGGACACCATTCCGCCCAAAAATCCAATAAAACCGGCACAGAGGAATCTATTACTTCTGAATGAAAATTAGAAGCTGTTATTTGTAGACCTACACTCATTTTTTCTCCTTTGAGCATCTAAAAACACGATTTTTAAATGCAAACCATCATTATACATGATATGCAATATTGGTACTGAAAACAATATTTAGGATTCAACTTTTTCGACAGACCTTTTGCGCAGCTTTTATCCCATATTAGTCACGCAAACAATCCCGAAAGGTACGCTTCCAAATCTACTTTAATCGGCATAAGGTACAAATTAAAGTTGTGCTGTTTACAGAATTGATGTACCCGCCGGCCGAAATCCACATTCCAGAAAAGATCGGGCTTGAAGGATTTCGGAATGATTGCGCGGTTCCGTGATTCCCAATAGTTTCTGCTCGATTCTGATAAAACCGGAGATATTCCCCAAAAAACCTGTTTGCCTTCCAGATATTCGGCATAAATTTCCAGGAGCCGTAAATCAAAAAAAGGCTGACTCATGAACCCATCCGCCCCGGCATCTTCTTTTTCTTTGACATAATCGATCTCGTAACGGATATTCGACCGGTAAGGATCGAAGGCGGCAAACACTTTGATGCCCGGCATTTCCCTTTTCAGCTTTTTTATCAGAGCGGTTGATGATGTGTTGTACGTTTTGATGTTTATATCTTTGGGCGGATCTCCCGCGATCACAAGCACATGATTAATTCCTTGTTTGATGAAAAATTCCGTATGCGGAAAAGGAAGATCCAGGGAAAAATCCATCGCTCTAAGATGCGGAATACAATCAATCGGATTGATACCGGCGCTTTCTAAAATCGGACAAGCTTCCCAGGAACGAACGGGAAAACGGAGAAGGTCGGGGATATTAATACAATTGATCTCCGAAAAACGAGGAAGCAGCCGCGATGAAGAGATGAGCGATTCCTCATTCCTGGGTATCAGCTCCAGTGAAACCCGCATTACTTTCCTGTCCAAAGCTGAGCCCTGAAAGCGGGGATATCAGAATCAAAATGCTTCCCCTCAACTGCCCATGTTCCTTTTTTTGCCTTCACCGGACAGGCCCATAAGCTGATAGATTCTCCTGGTTTTACTTCGGAAAGATAATTGATGTCCAACCTCATTTGATTGGCATCGTACAAAATTTCCGGATCAACAGCGTCTTGAATCCATTGCACATACCGGGCATTGTTTACATGGCCGTTGTAATCTATATCGGAATACCCCGCCTGACGGTCATATATTTTTACCAGATCGTCCTCTGTGTCGATTCCTTGCGCACCGTCGGGCAGAGCGTTCAGGCCATCGTTTAAGGGCATGTGTTCCACAATAGGCTGAGGACGCAAAGGTCTGTGTTTTTCCATATCCAGAACAAGCCAAGCGCTGCGTCCTCTTGCGATAACAGTATTATCCTGATCAAGAAGATCAAAATCCCTAAGGACAAAGAGTTTTTCCGGTCCTCTGGGCCATGTTCGGACAATAATCGATTCATCTTTGCGGGGGCGTCTTTCAATTGAAACAGACATCCGGGACAAAATCCATGCTTGTTGTTTCTCTTCAAGAACTTTCTTCCCTACGCCCAAATGTTCAGCATGAACAATAGCCGCTTCCTGAAAAAAATCGAAAGTTCCCGAAAGCGTCAGTTGATCGGTTTTATCAACATCCCAAAATCGAACGCGAAATTCTTCCTGCCAAATCGGCTTAACTATCTTTTCTTCCATGAGAATATCCTGACAAAAACAAAAGAAAACGTCAAGGAGTTGAGGACAAGCACCTGCTTTTTGTTTTTTCTTTAATAAGATGAGCCTCTGCGAAAAAAATGATCCTCTGTGTAACAAATTTTCTCCTCTGTGCAGATTTTAATTCTCCTCCTCTGTGTAACCGGACGACGATACCTCTGTGTACCTCTGTGTAGTGAATAAAAATTCTTCCTCTGTGTAACAATTTTTTTCAATTCACTCGAATTTACCCGGTTTCCATGATATCCGGTACACAGAGGAACAGTATGCGCTCACCTGGTACACAGAGGAAAAATCGCTGTTCAAAATCACGCTCTCTTGCCTGATCTCTTTCTAACTGATAATCTAATAATATGTACGCAATTGTTAATCCCGGTGTTTTCAACGGAACATTCCGCATTCCTTCTTCAAAATCTCATACCATCAGACGGGTTATAATCGCTTCTTTGGCAAAAGGGGAATCCGTCATTGATCATCCTTTGGATTCTTTGGATACCCAGTCCTGCGTCGCTGTTTGCAGAGCTTTGGGCGCGGAAATCGATCTTCAATATACCGATGATGCTCATTCCCCGAATCCGCCTGTACCCGGCAGGGGGAAATTAATACGGATTGTCGTGAACGGCTTGGGAATCGGCGCGGGCGGTTCTTTTAAATCTCCGAAAAAAGTTTTGGATGTGGGCAATTCCGGAACAACTTTGTTTTTAATCATGGCCGTTGCGGCTTTGGGAACCGGATGCTTGGATTTTACCGGAGATTCTCAGATGAAAAAACGCAGTGCGAAGGATTTGCTTGATGCCCTTGAAGGGTTGGGCGTTACGGCGCTTTCTCAAAAAGGAAACGGCTGTGTTCCGGTTTCAATTCAGGGACCGATGAAAGGCGGCAGGATTTCTCTTTCCTGTCCAACAAGTCAGTATCTTTCGGCCTTGCTCCTCGCCGCTCCTTTGGCGCCTTCCGGCACAATCACCGAAATTGATGTTCCCCTCCTTAACGAAAAACCTTATATTACGATGACGCTCTCATATCTTGATGAACAGGGTGTAACATATACGTGCGCAGATGATTATTCTTATTTTAAGATCGAAGGCGGCGCGGTGTATAAACCGGTACACGGACCTGTTCCGGGAGATTTTTCCTCTGCGGCATTTCCTGCCTGCGCCGCGGCAATTTCCGGCGGCAAAGTGACGCTTTTAGGCCTTAATCCCCATGATACTCAGGGTGATAAAAAAATATTTCCATTTCTAAAACAGCTTGGCTGTAATGTAACATGGAATAAACTAAATGATTTTTATGACGAATGGGAACTAAAGGTTTCCCGAATCGGCGTCATGAAAGGCATGGAGTTTGATTTAAACGATACGCCGGATATGCTTCCGGCTTTGGCGGCAGCCGCGGTGTACGCGTCCGGGGAAACCGGTTTGGTAAATGTTGGTCATGCCCGGATTAAAGAAACCGACCGCGTAAAAGTGATGGCCGAGGAACTCAACAAGCTTGGCGCCGTAGTCGAAGAAATGAGCGACGGCCTTATCATTCACGGCAAGGGCGGACAGAGCGGAGCGGTTCTGCAAGGCGCTAAGGTTAAAGGGCACGGCGATCACCGGGTAGTGATGGCGCTGGCGGCCGCGGCTCTTGGAGCGGACCGGCCGGTTGAGATTGACAGCGCGGAATGTGTCGATGTTACGTATCCTGGTTTTCTTTCACTCCTCGGAGCTGAATTGAAGGAATAAGCACTTATGCAGATAGTTATTGTCGGGGCGGGAATGGTCGGAACCGAGCTTGCCCGTCACCTGATACAGGAAAAACATGATGTTTCCGTTATTGAATCAAACGAAGAACGGGCGCGTCATCTTTCCAATCATTTTGACTGCATGGTACTGAACGAGGAAGGGAACAACCTTAACACCTTGGAAGAAGCCGGAATCGCGAAAGCCCAAGCCCTTGTCTGCCTTACCGGTTCCGATGAACTAAACATGATCATCTGCGGTCTTGCCGATTCCCGCTATCCCGATGTTACCAAAATTGCCCGTGTCCGAAACGATGAATATGTCAAACTGAATAAAACAAGTGAACGCGTCCTGGGAATTGATTTTTTTGTTCATCCCGATGTTGAAGCAAGCCGTTCTGTATTAAACGCCATTGAACGCGGCGCTATGGGTGATGTTCTCGTTTTTTCCGATACACGCTACGAATTGGGTTCCGTGGACATTACCGAATCCAGCGCCTTTAACGGCTTGGCATTGACTTCTTTCCGTTCGATTGTTCCAGGTGACAGCTTGGTTACATTGATCGAACGCGGCAACGAAAGCATATTACCAAGAGGCACAACCGTTCTTCAAAAAGGCGACAGGATTCATATTCTTGCCGACGGAGAAAAACTTGATAAGGTGTTTGAATTGGCGGGCGAAGAAAAGAAGCCGCTTAGAAAAATCGGGATTGTCGGCGGAGGCCGCTTGGGAGTGCTTATTGCCGAAGGATTGATGGAACAAGAAAAGGAAAAATCATTTTCACTCTTTTCGATTTTCAAAAATCTTGGAGTCCGCTCAGACCGAAGAATCGTAATTATCGAAAAAGATTATGAGCTTTGCAAAGAACTCGCGGCGCGCTTTCCTCACGCCCTCGTTTTAAATGAAGATATTTCCGATGAAAGTTTTGTTACAGAAGAACGCATCGATGATTTGGACTTAATCATCACGACAACGGATAATCAGGAATTGAACATGATCGCGGCGATCTATCTTAAATCCTGCGGAGTGGGCAGAACTATCGCAATGGTAACTGGTTCCGGATATGCCGCCATCGCCAGACAGCTTGGACTTGATGTGGTCATCCCCATGAAATCCGTTGTTGTCGATTCAATACTTTCCCATCTTATGGGCGTCGGCGTTAAAGATATTCACCGGATTGGAGACGGAAGTATCGGCATTATCGAAATTGAGATTTTCAAAGACGCCCCCATTTCAGGAAAACCTTTACCGGAGTTTAAACTTTCCGCGGGCGGACTTGTCCTTCTCGTAAAAAGACAAAACGAATCATTCATTCCCACAAGAGATTACACATTTACCCCTGGCGACCGGATTGTGTTGATTGCAAAGAACGGCAGCGACACAGAAATCGAACGATTGTTTGGATAGATCATGCGGATACTGGTTTTTTTCCGGGGAATTCTGGAGGCGCTGAGATGAAAAATTCCATTATATTGCTCCGCGTCTTAACGTTCATTTTAGTTCTCGCTGCCGCACTGATGACGGCTCCGCTTGTTATGGCTTTTATTTTGCATGAAACAGAGATGATCAAAGCCTTTGCGTTTCCGATAGCGGTGTCTTTTTTTGCGGGACTGCTTGTCATCACATGTACCAAAAAACAGCGGACTCACTTACAGGCAAAAACCGGATTCCTGTTAGTATTCCTGACCTGGCTTGTTATGAGTTTTTTCGGATCTGTTCCTTATTACTTGTCTGGTCTTGGAATCAGTTTTACCAATGCCCTGTTTGAAAGTTCCTGCGGTTTTGCTACCACCGGAGCGACAACCATTCAAAATATAGAAGCGCTTCCCCGTTCGCTCATGCTTTGGCGCGGAATGACTCACTGGTTTGGCGGTATGGGAATTATCGTTTTTACCGTAGCCCTGCTGCCCATTTTTGGCGTTGGAGGATTTCAGCTCGTGAAAGCGGAAAGTCCCGGCCCTGAACAAGAAAAGATCACGCCAAAAATCGCGTCATCCGCGAAAATCCTTTGGCTTGTATATATTGGGCTGACCGTCATAGTGATGCTTTGCCTGAAACTTGGCGGCATGGAATGGTTCGACGCGGTCATTCACAGTTTCGGCATCGCGGCGACTGGGGGTTTAAGTACAAAGAACGCAGGTCTGGCATATTACGATTCTGCCGCCATCGAAATTATCTCTACGGTTTTTATGCTGCTGGCAGCGATGAATTTCAATATCTATTACCGGATCATCAGGGGAAAATGGGAAGATGTTTTTAACAACACTGAACTAAGAGCGTATCTTGGAATATTTGCCGCCGCGTCAATTGCTATAACATTAAACATCGTATCGGACTACGGCTCTTTGCCGGAAGCGTTCCGATACGCTTGTTTTTACGCCGCGTCCTTTTTAAGCACCTCCGGCGCAGTAACCGTGGATTATCAGATGTGGCCAAGTTTCGCTCAAACGATTTTGTTCGGGCTCATGTTCGTTGGCGGCTGTTCCGCTTCCACAGCCGGAGGAATCAAAGTTATTCGTCATGTTATTCTGTTTAAGCAGGCCGGAAACGAACTGCGCCGGATCATTTTCCCCAAAGGAATTTTCAGTATTCAGATAAACAAGAAAGTCGGCCGGAAAGATGTTGTTTACGGTGTTGCGGGTTTCGTCTTTGTGTATAGCATCATACTATTCATCACTACGCTCGTTGCAGCCGCGTCGGGATTCGATCTCTTTTCATCATTCTCCGCTTCTTTGGCGGTGCTGGGAAACATCGGCATCGGATTCGGAACTGTTGGTCCAAGTCAAAACTATGCGGTTTTTCCCGATCACATTAAATGGCTTTATTCTTTTGTAATGACTCTTGGACGCCTTGAACTCTGGACGGTACTCATCCTGTTCCGCCCAGCCTTTTGGCGGCGGTAACAGCCGCCGTCTATCTTTTGATCACTGCCGGTTTCTTGTAACAAATATCAACCGCTGTGTTCTTGTTTACGCGGTAATTTGCTTATCCTTATGCTGCTTGCCGCGCAGACTCCGCACATTCATTATCAGCATCTGTATACGGTTCTCGATGTTTGCGAAACTTACATCAGGATCGTAATCCAGCGGCAAAATTTGAATGCCGGGGTGTGTTTCTTTAATCCTCTTGATAACCCCGCGTCCGCAAATGTGGTTAGGCAGACAGCCGAAGGGCTGGAGTATTACAAAAGAGCGCACGCCGTGCTGTGCGTAATGCAGAATATCCGCCGCTATTAAAAAAGATTCTCCCGACAAAATAGAATGATGCATAATATCATCTGAGTATTTTGCCTTTTCCTGCAAGGTTAAATCCTTTTCGTATAACGGATGTTTGGAAGCTATTTTGTCGGCGGATCTAATAGCCGCGTCCATAAACTTGTTGCCCAAAAGCGCGTACAGTTTGTCGTACAATTTATGATTCACCTTGTATTCCATTATCTCGGAAACAGTGTGCTGCAAAAACAAATGGCGGTAAATGCCCGACATTCTGGGGTAGATAACTTCCATTCCGTTTTTTTCCAGATATTTTTCTATTTTCTGATTCGCCCCTTCATGAAAAACCAAAAGATATTCGCCTTGAATTAAAACAGGTTCTTTTAAAACGCTCCGGTCGTAACGGATGGCACACATATCTTTAATCGCTTTTTTAAACGGTTTCATGGAACCCACTATTCCGCCCTTTGCAAGTCCGTCCGCTATTTCCAAAAACGCGTTCTCTACAATTTTATCGGTCTGCCCTTTTTCAATTTCGTAAGGGCGTATTTTCCGGCGCAAGTATTCTAATGTATCCGTCTGAACAATACCCCAAACAATTTTCGCGTAAGTCAAAGCGGAAAAGTTTAATCCCGGATGCGCGTTTTTCGTATCCGATTGATCCGTCGTGATAAGCGGCACCTGCGCAAAACCCGCTTCGTCCAGCGCTTTTCTCGCAAGCGGCATATAATTACTCAGGCGGCAGTCGCATAATACCTTCGCGGTTCCTACCGTAACTTTATCCAAATCATACTTGCCGCTTTTAAGCGCCAGGATCGCCTCTCCAATTACAATCTGCGCGGGCAGACACATGTCGTTGTGTACATATTTTTTACCCATCGCGATTGCCTCATCTCCTCCCATAGGAAGCGGTTCCGCGCGCCAGCCGTCATTTTTTAAACAGCCGCTTGTTACAAGGCAGAACGCTTTGCTTGCGTTGGGAATAAGGATAACATTGTCTTTATGCTTTTTAAGATGTTTAACAGGATACGGATCACTTAACGCTCTCATGTTACGCGCGCTTTTTTTACGCCGAATGTTTACGGTTTCTATAAACGAACGTACCCGAATACGCAGGGGCCCGGCTATTTCGCTTTCGTCCATTTTTAAAATTAGCGGCGACTTGCCGGAAATCTCGTTCATTATGCGGATAACTTCGTCTGTATAAACCGCGTCATGCCCGCAGCCGAAACTGAAAATATCTACATATTCAAGCGCAGGGTGTTCCGCGGCGGCGACAGCGCCCGCAAGCAGGCGCGCGTGATTGTTATTTGTATTTTCAGTTGTAGTGTTATCAAGCGGTGTTTTCCCCAAATCGGGAAGCGAATCCAGCGTAAGAACAGGCACTCCTATGCTGGTAAAAAAACGCGATAAATTATGATTGATATGCTCGTCATACTGATAATGCCGCCCCGCGATAACGACCGCGAATTTCCCTTCGGCTTGCGCGTCTTTCATAATCTGCGCGCCGTTATCTGTCATCGCCTTGTTAAAATCAGCTAAGGCCTTTTCGCCCTGCTTAATTGCGGCTAAGGTATATTTTTCGCTGATATTAAAAGTTTCTTTAATGTAACGGCTTAACTGAAACTTCATGTCTTTTTGCGAGAACCAGTGGCAGACAGGAGAATCCAGCGGAATATTGTGCTTTTCCAGCGGATTATTGGAAAATCTGACAGAAAGCGGATACCCTTTTAACACGGGACAAGTAAAGGTGCTGAAAGGTTCCATGTTATCCGGCGGCAGACGGTTAAGCTGAGGGAAAAAAATCCTGTCAGCTTTTTTCTCGATTAAATCTTCGATATGCCCGTGAACCAGTTTTGCGGGAAAACAAACTGTGTCGGATGCTACAAATTGCAAACCTTTTTCGTATAACGCTCTGGAACTTTTGCGCGAAACAATAGTTTTAAAACCAAGAGCGCCCCAAAACACTTTCCAAAACGGCATATTACGCCAAAAATCCAGCACGCGCGGAAGCCCGATTGTTATGTCTTTTTCCGGCAGCAGCGGCAAAAACGGATAATCTTTAAACAAAAGTTCGTTACGTGTTTTTACCATGTCGGGGACGGAGCTCATTATTTTTGTTACTTTATTTGCCTGTTCTTTTATGCTTGAGTCCCGCGGATCGCCTACAATTTCTCCGCGTTCACATCGGTTGCCGGTAACCCATGTAAGCCCTGAGGAAAACTTCACCAATGTGCGGCTGCAATTATTGTTGCAGAAGGGACAGATCAAATTCGCTTCCTGCGTGTAGGAAAAATCTTTCAACGCGTCAAAACCGATAAAGCGCGAACAGCTTGCAGGACCATGAGGCGACGTATAACCGTTTTCGGCAATCTCGCGTTTTGTCAAAAGGGCGACACCAATCGCTCCCATTTCTCCGGGGAAAGGCGCGCGGACAACGGATTTGCCAAGGTATTGTTCAAGTGCGCGTAATACCGCGTCGTTTTTTAAAGTGCCGCCCTGCACTACAATTTTATCGCCTAACTGCGCGATATTGGAGACACGCACAACTTTGGTAAACACATTTTCTATTATCGATCTGCAAAGCCCCGCCATAATGTCGTCCGCTTGTTTCCCGTTCTTTTGTTCGGTAATGATGGTGCTGTTCATAAAAACCGTACAGCGGCTGCCGAGACGCGCGGGATTTTTCGCGTTAAACGCGGTTTCGGCTATGTTGTTAACGGGAATATGCAGAGTCTCCGCGAATGTTTCCAAAAACGATCCGCAGCCGGATGAGCAGGCTTCGTTAACGGTAATATTGGTAACAATGCCGTTCGATATATTTATGGCTTTCATATCCTGTCCGCCAATATCCAAAATGAAACTTACATCCGGAATGTATTTTTGCGAGGCGGCGGCATGAGCGACAGTTTCCACCGTGTGAAAATCCGCGCCTAAGGCTTTGTCAAATAAAAGTTCCCCGTACCCCGTAGTACCCAACGCGATAACTTCCAGCGTAATTCCGGCACCAAGGTATTTTGCGTTTATATCAACCAAGGCCTGCTTGATTACTTTTAAGGGTTCGCCTTTGTTGGGACTGTAAAAAAAGTCAACAACATTTTCATGTTCGTCGATTAAAACAAGTTTTGTTGTTGTCGAACCGGCATCAATCCCCATGTATACACGCAAAATGCCGCCGCTTTTAGCAATCGCGGAAACGTCACGCGTTAAGGGCTGCGTTTTATGGCGGTCTTCAAATTCACGGCGTTCGTTTTCTGTTTTAAAAAAAAGTAAATCAGGAAAGGTATTTTTTTCAGCGGCAATTTTCCGGTACATCGAAAGCGATTGTAAAGCCGCCTCCTCATCAAAGCTGCTTTCGGTTTCGCCGGTCTTGTCCGCAAACATTTCGTTAATGGAAAGGGCTGTTCCATACGCGATAAAAAGTTCAGGCTTGGCAGGCAGAATAATATCACCCTCTTTTAATCCAAGCCGCTCGGCAAAAACTTTTATCAGTGTTGGATTAAACGTTAAGGGGCCGCCTTCAAAAACAACGGGCGCTTTTATTTCCAAACCTTGCGCAAGCCCGCCGATTGTCTGCTTCACAATTGCGTGAAAAGTAGAAAGCGCGATGTCAGGCAGCAAGCCGCCTTGATTCAAAAGCGGCTGAATATCGGTCTTTGCGAAAACACCGCAGCGCCCGGAAATATCATACACTTGAGTTCCCTGCGCGGCGAGAGCGTCAAACTCTTCAACAGGCGTCCGCAGCAAGGATGCGACTTCGTCTATAAACGCGCCTGTCCCGCCCGCACAGCTTCCGTTCATGCGCATGTCGCCGGCTGCCAATGTTCCTGTCATGTTGTCATGATAGAAAAAGACAATTTTCGCGTCCTGCCCGCCCAGCTCTATCGCAACACTGGCCTCCGGATAAAAAGTACGCACCGCTATCGAATTGGCGACAACCTCCTGAATATACGGCGCGTTAACAAGCTCCGCAATGACTCTGCCGCCGGAACCGCAGAAAGCTAATCGTTTAGGTTCATTGGGAAAGTGAACAAAGATATCCCGCAAAAAATCACGGACTTTCTCGCTTTGACAGGCATTGTGCCGCTCGTATCGTGAATAAAGAACTTCTTTTGATTCACTGTCAATAACCACAGCCTTAACGGTTGTAGACCCCACGTCAATCCCAAGATGTAACATATATCCATTATAACAATTTTGCCCGATTATTTACAAGCCCGACAACTGAAATCTTACAAATACCGTTCATCCTCATCGCTTTCAGAAAAAAGATACAAATCAGGAAGTTTAAAAGTTCTATTCATAGCAAAGGAGCCGACAACCTCAAACTCGCTGACCACTGGAATCTTGAAGAAATGATTCAATTCATCATAGCCTGGAGCGGTAATCCGGACCGAATATTCAAACTCTTCACGCTGATCAGGGGATTTTGATTGTATAGGGCCTGGCCAGAAGGTAAATGTTCCCGCGGTATTGGAAACCAGTTTATAGGGATTCTGCCAGTTTTGGTCTTTCATGGCGACCGTTTTCCCTTCTCTTCTTAATTCGATAATTGTATCTGCCATAGGAGAAAAATCAAGACCATTAAACACCCGCCCAATAATTGTAGGAATATTAAACACCGGAACATTGCATGTAACTTCTTCAATATCGTCGAAATGACTATGATCGGTACCAGGTCTTTTGATCTGACTTACCCGCTTAAACCCTTCATGAACCAGGGTAATTAAATCCGCCTCTTCCTGCTGACACTCAAAAACTTCTAACCCCGCTCTGGCAGCACCACGGTTGGAAACTATATAGTGAGGATGAGCCCTGTTCAAAACATAACAAGCTGTATCGAGCCTGCACTGGGCGCAAGTACAAATTTCGTCAGAATTCTCACGCTCCAGAGATTTGCAAACATCCGCAATTATTTGTAAAACCATATCTTCAGTTGTGTTATGAATATTCATGCTGTTATACCTCTTCCCTTTAACTGTAATCAATTGGTCCGAAATTGCAATATAAAGACCGTTGTTTTTAGAGCTTCCATATATCTTCTGTCCTGGAATGATTTTTTAAGATTTTTTCACATTCCGGATTCACAAATATTCTGATAATCCGCAAAGCGTTCTCCAGATTTTCCACCGTTGATGCATTAAATACGCTGGAACTGCAAGAAAACAGTATATTTTCAGCAAATGAAGCATGTTCATCTTGCACAAAAAGATCGGTTTCAAGCGAAAAAGGTTCGGGAAGATCGACAATAATATCTTCCGGTAAGATTTTTTTTCCGCTTATCCGGGATGCTTGTTCCGCAAGAACAGCTTCCAGCGCTGTCCGACCGCGAATATCCGCCAAATCTTGATGTTTCTCCTTAATAAAAGGCGTTTCCGCAAGAACCGTATACAGCTGTCCTTCTTTTACTTTCCCTGCCAAAGCGAAAAACGGATGATCTCTTGTTTCCAAAAGATGGAACAACTCTTGATCATCCAGATCGTAAAGATCATCATCGCTGATTTTCCCGCTTTCCAGTCCCGCGATAAGTGCTTTTTTAATCATGGCTGTCGCGGATCGGACGCCTTTGTGCCAATACACAGTCCGGTACATAAGATATTTACCAAAAAGGATGGATTCAACACTGGGAATGCCCCTTGAATCAATAACAACGCCTCTTTTTTTATCAGGATGAAGCCTGCCGATGATAAAATCCACGTCCTGCGCGCCGTAAGGAACACCGCAGTTCCGGGCATCTCTGTTAAGATAATCGAGTTTATCGGGATCAAGCACGCCGGAAAGAAGACGGCGGTAGAATGAAAGTTCTTCATCATCGGAAGGCAGATTTTGATCCGCAATAGCGGCGGCAAAATACGGGTCAGCGCCGGTTTTTCCTACGAGGCTTTTCATCGGTTCCTTGAGAATAATCCGGCCCGTCAGCTCTTCGTGGCTTGTTAACGGTAATTCCTTTAAAGAATGCGTGTAAGGAAAATGTCCCAAATCGTGGAGAAGGGCTGCACAGAGGAAAGAACTAATTCCCGCGGGACTCATCCAGCTGTCAGCGCCAAAAGACGCAAGATGAAGCAAAATGCGCCTTGCAAGATGATACACACCGATAGAATGAGCCGCCCTCGTATGAGTCGCGCCGGGATAGGTAAAAAAGGCCGGCCCCAGCTGCATGATTCTTGTAAGCCGCATGAAGGGAACCGATTTTGTCAGGGCTTCCAACTCCGGAGTAAGATAAATATGTCCCCAAAGAATATCCCGAACTGGTTCTGAAAAGCCGTCATAAAGGGCTCTTCTGATGCTTTCATTCATATCATTTGCCGGAACCCGTATACGGAATAAGGCCGCCTGCTTTTAATATAGCCCGGTCCCGCTTTTCGGCCTGGAGTAAAGCCTCGTAGGTTTCGTCCTTCGTCTTATTAAAGATTTCGATTGACTCATCTGCGCCGGAAAGAAAAGCATGAATGTCTTTTATTGCGAGAACATCACCTTGACTGATTTTGTCATAATCATCCGCGTTTTTAAAGACAAGGGGCAGAATTCCAAAATTGATCAAATTCGCTTTATGAATGCGCGCAAACGATTTTGTCAGTACTATCTTGATTCCCAAATACATGGGAGCGAGGGCGGCATGTTCCCTGGAAGAACCTTGTCCGTAATTGCTTCCCCCCACAACAATGCTTGAACCGGCTTCCTGCGCCCGTTTCCAGAATTGGGGATCAATCGGGGAAAAAATAAACTTGGAAATTTCCGGAATGTTTGAACGCAGAGGAAGCACTTTTGCCCCCGCGGGCGCTATATCATCGGTGGTGATATTATCCCCGGCCTTAAGGATAACAGGGAATTCCGCCGAATCGTTTATGGGAACCGGAACCGGACAGGGCTTAATATTGGGCCCCCGTTCTATCGTTACCTTTTTGGCTTCTTCAACAGTCAAGGGCGGGATAAACATGTCATCGCCGGCAAGACGGATACCTTCGAGCATAAAGGTTCTCGTATCAAGTTTGGTGAAAGGCATGGTACAGGGATCGGTGATCACTCCGGTGACGGCCGCGGCCGCGGCTGTTTCAGGGGAAACAAGATACACCTTTGCGTCGGCGGTTCCTGAGCGGCCCTTAAAGTTACGGTTAAAGGTCCTAAGGCTTACGCCTTCCGATTTCGGCGCGAAGCCCATCCCGATACAAGGTCCGCAGGCGCTTTCCAGGATTCTAAACCCCGCGCGGATAAGTTCGCCGAGGATTCCCGCTTTGTCGGCGGCCAGCAAAGTCGCGCGGCTTCCCGGGGCAATACCCGCGGAAACATTGGGATGAACGGTTTTTCCCTTCATCATTTCGGCAACGGCCGCAAGATCATCTATCGATGAATTGGTGCAGGAGCCGATAACAACCTGGTTCACGGGGATTCCCGCCAGGTCTGCCACCGGACTGATGTTATCGGGGGAATGAGGCTGAGCCGCCAGCGGTGTAAGATTTGAAAGATCAATCTCGACAACGTGGTCATATTGAGCATCTTCATCGGCCTTAAGGGGAATCCAGCCGTCTCCGCGGCCGCGGTCCGCAAGATACGCGCGGGTTTGTTCATCCGAAGGAAACACAGAGGATGTCGCTCCAAGTTCCGCGCCCATGTTCGTGACGGTTGCCCGCTGGGGAATGCTCAAAGCATCGACCCCGCTTCCGAAATATTCGTATACGGCGCCGACTCCGCCCTTTACGGTTTCCCGCCTTAATACTTCGAGGATAATATCTTTCGCGGAAACACCGCTTTTGAGGCTTCCGCTTAATTTTACGCCGATAATTTTGGGCATCACAAGGTAAAACGCGCCACCGCCCATAGCGACCGCCACATCGAGACCGCCCGCGCCGATGGCAAGCATCCCAAGCCCTCCGCCTGTGGGAGTGTGGGAATCCGAACCGAGAAGGGTTTTTCCGGGAAGCCCGAATCGCTCCAGATGAACCTGATGGCAGATGCCGTTTCCGGGCCGGGAAAACCAGATGCCGTATTTAGCCGCAACGCTTTGCAGATACCGGTGATCATCCATGTTTTTCCAATCTTCCTGCAGCGTATTATGATCAACATAGGAAACCGAAAGATCGGTTTTTACCCGGTCCAGATTCATGGTTTCAAACTGCAAGTAAGTCATCGTCCCCGTAGCATCCTGCGTGAGCGTTTGATCGATCCTGATCGCAATCGTTTCGCCGGGAATCATCTTCCCTTCTATCAGGTGGGCCCCAATGATTTTTTCCGCAATAGTTTGTCCCATAGTTCACTCCTCTGTGTAATAATACCGTTCACAGCGGAACTCTGTCCAGTATTGTGATTTTTTTTTGAAAACAACAATGCAAGGAGCATCCTGGTGCCATAATAGTATTGATGAATATTTGACATCTTCATATACATATGGCTATATTAATGTAGCCACAAAGAAGGAAATACAAATGAAATATTCAGTTGTATGGGATGAGGCAAAAAATCGGATAAACCGAAAAAAGCACGGAATATCCTTTGAAGAAGCTGTGGCCGTGTTTGATGATCCATATCTGATCGAATTATATGATGAGGAACATTCCTCAACCGAAGAAGAACGGTATATCGGACTTAGATTACTCGGAGGGGTGATTATTTTATATGTTGTCTTTACGGACATGAAAGGAATAATCCGCTTGATCAGTGCGCGAAAAGCAGAAGCTATAGAAAAGGAGTTGTACTATAAGCAATTCAAAAAAGATTTCATCTAAACGCTTGGCTGAAATTCAGCAGTTTAAAACCAAAGATTTCTCTGATGCACCTATCTTGACGGAAGAACAGATGCAGGGATTCAAACGGTCGCATCTAAGCAATCTGTATCGGCCTATAAAAAAGGAAATTCATGTACGGCTTGATACAGATATTATTGAATGGCTAAAAAAAGAAGGGAAAGGGTATCAAACGAGACTCAATGCAATATTGAGAGAGGTAATGCTGCAGGATCAGTAATAGAATAAAGCTCATTGAAAAATACATCGAACCGATATTTGAATATTCGGTAACAGATAAGGCACTTCATAAGAATCCATCTTCGTGATACCATAAACATCATGCGTTATACTATTGCTCAAATTGATTCAGTCATTGGGGATTTTTCCGCTAATGCAAAAAAGATTGCCGCTCTTGCAAAACAGGCACTGCAAACAGAGAAGCCCGATCTTTTGCTTTTTCCCGAACTTGCGCTTTGCGGTTATCCTCCCCTGGCCCTCTTGGATCAGCCGTTTTTTTTGGAAAAAAATGATGAAGCTCTGAAGGGTTTGAGGAAGGAACTTCCGGCAAATTTGGCGGTTGGTCTCGGATATATAGCAAAGAACACTGGAAGCGAAAAACATCTTACGAATGCTTACGGGATTATCCACGAAGGAAAAATCATTTTTGAACAAAGAAAAACACTGCTTCCCAGTTATGATTTTTTTGATGAAGTTCATTATTTTGAAACCGCCAAAAGCCGGTCTTTATTTGATTTTTGCGGTGAAAAAATCGGTTTCGCGATAGGTGAAGATTTCTGCAAAGAATCAGTGATTCCAGAATCAGTGATTCAGTTTCAAGGCAAGATTGATGACGTTGATCCAATCGATGAACTTTTGTCGGCTGGCGCAAGTATAATCTGTGTTCCGTCTTGTTCCCCGTTTTATGTTGGAAAGGCCGACAACCGAATACATCTTGCAAAACAATATGCCGCAAAAGGGAACGTTCCTATCATCTATCTTAACACTGCGGGAGCGAACGATTCCATGATTTTCGACGGAGCATCTTTTGTCATTGCACCTTCAAAAGATCATCCGGTTTTAACAATGTCGGCCCCGGCATTTGAGGAATCTCTTGTTACATGGGATAGCAGTGTCCCTGTAAAAGAAATACATCTTCCGCAAAAAACCGAAGCCGTTTCTCCGTCAACGTTATCCGCCGAAGAATTGGATGATCTTGAATCAGCGCTTGTTCTTGGCATTAAGTGTTATATGCAAAAATGCGGATTCACCAAGGCGCACTTGGGGCTTTCCGGCGGCATCGATTCCGCACTCGTGCTTTATTTGGCGGTACAAGCTGCCGGCAAAGACAATATAAAAAATTTCGGGATGCCGTCTCATTTTTCTTCGGAAGGCTCCAAGGATGACGCGAGGGAATTGGCGAAAAATTTGGGCTGTCATTTTGAAATACTTCCCATCACATCGATGTACGATTCTTTTATGAAAACATTGTCCGGTGTTTTTGAACATCGTCCCTTTGATACAACGGAGGAAAATCTTCAGGCCCGAATTCGGGGAACACTGATGATGGCCTATTCAAACAAGTTTAATTCCATGCTGCTGACCACCGGCAACAAAAGCGAATTTGCTATGGGCTATTGCACGCTATACGGAGACATGAACGGCGCGCTCGCTCCGCTTGGAGATTTGTTTAAAACCGAAGTGTTTGCCCTGTGCAAAAGAATTAATCAACGTTCTCTGGAACAAGGCGGGAATATTATCATTCCCGAATCGATTATCGATAAGCCGCCATCGGCGGAACTGCGTCCGAATCAAAAAGACCAGGACAGTCTGCCGCCTTATGAGGTTCTCGATGAAATACTGCGGCTTTATTTGTACGACGATCTTTCAAAACAAGAAATCGTGCGCCGCGGCTGGGATGAAGAATTGGTTTCCCGGATTATAAAAACGACAGCACGTTCGGAATTTAAGCGCAGGCAGGCAGCACCAGTTTTGAAAGTTTCAAAAAAAGCATTTGGATTAGGCAGAAGAATGCCGATAGCAAGATACATCTATGAAATCGATTGAGGAAGATGCGTGAAAGAAATTTTCATTACGGTCAAATGAAGAACCGCACAACAATCTGCCGCGGTTCTTTTTGCATTAGGAAATTATTATACATGCTTGGGTTCATCGAACTCGTCACTACAAACCTGATATCGGTCTCTTTATATAACGCACTCAAAAACCGGGCACATTATAACTTTTTGATGATTGACACTGTTACGTTGCCATCAAATGACCGTCGTTGAACCCGCCGTCAATATGATTCGCGTTGCAGAACGGTTTGTTTTCCGATATTCCGCAGCGGCACAGCGTCACCCTGTTCCGAATCTCATACACAGTCCCGTCCGCAGATTCAACCGCAATGGGACCTTTTACGTAAATCCCCGCACTGCAATTTTTTTCGGGATCCTGCATGATGATGATCTCCGGCTCAAACACTTCTTCAAGAGGATTTCCGTCTTTATCCACCATTACGAGGCGTCCCGCAGGACATGATTTTGCGGCTTCTATAGCTGCCTCCCGGTCCTGGTTATCGGAATCATGTGCAGTCAGGTCCCATACATCGCCGCGGTCGGTGTGACAAAAACGGGCAACCGCACAGCGGTCATCATCCAGCAAAAGCATAGTCGCCCCTGATGTTACATCGGTTATCCGTTCGCTGTATGGTCTGCGCGAAGCGGTTTCATTCCCGTCAAACTTGGAGTGTACATGAGATCCGTCGCAGAACGGAGCATTGCGGGATTTTCCGCAGCGGCACAGCGCGTACTTTTCCGCTTGCGGCAGCCTGCGCTTCTCCGTCAATATATAATGACGCCCCTCCGGAGTTATAATCATTTCTCTTAAGGGAATTCCCCCGGACACCACATAAGGCCCATTTTTAGTGATTGTGATACGCATATTTTTTCCTTGAATTATTGTTTTGATACTTCATTGTAATACATTTTCAGCGTTCAGGCCAATTCAATTACCGCTATGAACAAACCACGATGCCGCGCAAAAGCAGTGATAGACACCTTGAGGTTACCTTTTCCATCGGTTGAACCGAACATTGACGGTTCGTTATGTCGGATTCCATTATGGAAAACTTTTTCGCCTCACTTTTCAATGAATTAATTAGTTAATTCCGGCATAGGTTCATCTGTGATTTTCTATGATAACTGGGTGTTGATGGGTAATAGCTTTGTTTGAAAAGAAGTTCAAATAAACTTTCCATAACATGGCATACTCAAACACTGGGAACACTATACATTTTTAGTTTCTGGTGCTGCTACGTGATCCTTTTTGATCTTCTCTAATTCTTCCTCAATGTTTTTTATAATTATTTCTTTATCACTTTCAATCTTTAATTTGAACTTCTCCATTACACCCTTTTCTTTAATAACTTCTAATTCAAAATTACTTGATGCATCATAAGAACTAATTACAATAAATTTATAAATATTATGAAAGAAAGCCAAAAATTCAGTAATTGAATAAATAAAAAGGAAACTAATTATTCCAATAAAAAATTTAAAAATTATTCTCTTCGTAGAATATTCAAAACTATTAACACTAAATACCGGTATAGAGAAGTTTATTATTAAACATAGTATTAACAATATTACAAATACCCCAATAGGAACAATAAATACAGAAAGTAATACCCTAATCAACGGATTTTTATACTTTTCATCCTCTATAGCAAAATACCGAAAAATGGCTAGGGAAGAATTCAAAATTATAAGTATTGTAAAAGAAACAATTAAGAAACCTATTATTGTAATTGAATATGTAACAAGTCCATTACTTACTACAAAAATAAACTCTCTTGGTTTATCAATATGTGAAATATCGATAAACCATAATGGAAATATGCTTATAAGCAAAGAAAATAAAATCCCAAAATAACTTTTTGAATGAACCAACGAATTTAAAAACAATGAGTAAAAGTTATTTTGATTATAGTACTCATAATAAGCTTTATCACTCAAGGTGATTTTCTGTTTTTTATCTTTTTTCATTTTTCTTAAAAACAACAGCTATTTTTTCATCATCATTTTTCAACTTAATTGGAGGTATTTCTCCTCTGTCTCTATCGGAACAGTACTTTTCATAAATATTCTCTGCGACAAGCAGTATTTTTTCATTAATTTGATAATCTGAAATATAGCTTGAATATTGAACCCCATCGTTTGATATTGACAACGCACCATCATCGCTCATTCCGTCAATCTTGAAAGATGCATTACTAGCTTCAGCCAAATCAGCAATAAAATCTTTCACCCCATCGATATTCTCAACTTTAGTTACTGTATGATCGATTTTTGGTGCTTTTAAAGCATTCAAAATAGCATCATCACCTTTAATCCAAGATTTAACATCGATATTTGCATTTTGATAAAAATGACGAACCTTAATCTTTGTTATTCTATTTAACCTGTTTAGCTGTTCATCTAAGGTCGAAATCATAGGTATTGGTATATAAGAAACTTCTGCAGGTGGATTTTCATCAATAATTTTGATTTTTTCAGCCGCACTTTTATCTTTACTGATCGAGTTTATATATATCTTTCTTTCTCTGTTTATTGTTACTTCAAGAAAATTTCTAAAAGACCTAATGGAAGGTGATCCCGGATTTTCTGGAAGATAAATCAATGTATGGGTTTTAAGTAAAAACATAAATACCGAACTAGGAGCAGATTCATAACTATCATCTCTTGGAACAAGTTTTTCATTCTTTAAAACCTGCTCAACTTTCAATATAGTATTTTTCACAAATCGTCCTATAATTACAGGTTCATTTTTACTAATAAAAAGAATATTGACATCTTTCAATAAACGCTGAGGTCTGCTACCATATGAATAGCCATCTGAAAAAACAGTTTTAATATATTCATTCCATCGATCAAGTAAATCTAATTTACTTTTTGGACCAATGAAAATAACATTTAAATTTCCTACTGTAATTTGCTTCCTCATCTGTTTTCCCCTAAAAAATTTTGTAAACCATATTTCATCAAAAGTTATCAAACTTTTTCATAGATATCGATTATCCTTCCTCCCTCCACTACGCCATCCCATACCACTGATCAATATTCGGCTCCTTCACAATCAACACCGAACACACGGTGATTCTTTTGCACTATCGATGGATCAACATTTATCTATTATACCATCAGCTATATGGAAAAGCAAATGTTTTTTATCAAAAAGTTTTTCTTCTTTTCTTCCTGCCCATTGCTAATTGCTTCCCCCCACTACGCCAACCGATACAACTGATCGATATTCGGCTCCTTCACGATGAGAACCGAACATTTTGCGTTGATCATGATTTCGCGGTGGGCGTTGGAAATAATGTCGCGGGAACTGCGGTCTTTTTCCCAGCCGCCAAGAATGATGAGGTCGGATTTTTTTTCTTCGGCGGCGGCAAGAATTTCGGTATAGACGGCTCCCCGGCGGAGGGATTTATCAATTTTAACATTTTTTGCCTTCGCGAGTTCATCCACAAATGATAGATAACGGTCGCCGTTTGCTTCAAGGCTGTGTTCGTATTCCTGGCTTTCTTCTTGGATAAAAATCTTGCTCAAGGTGAGCTGCCGAATCGTTGCGGTATCCACGACATAGACCGCGCTCAAATTACACCGGTAGGTTTTCGCCATAATGATGGCATATTTTGCCGCTAAAATGGAGGCATCGGAACCTGTGATGGCAACTAAAATATTGGAAAAGAGAGGTTT
>QMCD01000762.1_pt1 | contig 21929 bp, 21 predicted proteins | sample 1821841 | NCBI WGS metagenome assembly QMCD01 (sample SAMN01991225, study PRJNA193472) | Termite gut metagenome, whole genome shotgun sequencing project. | isolation source: worker | host: Macrotermes natalensis
ATCGGCAGGGTTTTGCACTGTTTGCGGGTTCACTTGCACTGTGTTTTGCGCGTTTGCGCCCGCTTCCGGCAAGACCGCCCCACCGCGCACCGGTCCCTCCATCGCCGCCGCTTCCGTATTCGCCGCCTTGTACGCGGCAAACAACGTCTGTGAAAGCGCCACTTTCTCATCGACGGAAAGCGGTAATTGCGATACGATGTTCGCGATCGTCATGCGCGCCTGCCCTTCGGTTCTGTTTTGCAGCATATTCGCAAGCTTTGGCAGCGTACCTTCAGGCAATGTCCCTTCGGGCAGCTTTGGCATATTCTGATTCACAAATTCCGTAAAAGTGTTTTGGAACACATCCTGCGGCGACTGCGCGATGTTCGCTTGCCCCGGCTTCGCCGTAACCGCCATGCCGTCGGTCACGCCCGGCTGCGCGCCCTGCTCGGATAATAGCTGCATCACTTCCGCGGAAAGCTTTTGCGCCTGTTCCCCCAGCGTCTCCTCGCTCATCAGCCACTGCATCAGCGTATCTACATTCCGCTGCGTCGCGGGTATATTGTTCGCAACCATAAAAAGCGCCAGCGAAGACGGCAGCTGTGGGTATTGCGCCGCCACCTTTATAAGCATCCCGATCCGTTCCGCCGTAGGCTGCACATTTCTATCCACCAGATACTGCGCCGCTTTCGTATTGACTTCAGACGGCCCCACGCCCAGATCCATCAGGCGTATCTGCAAATCGCTGCCTTCTATGTGCACATTTTGCCCGTTCACCGAAACAAGCCGCAGATTGACCTGGCTTTGCGATTTGTCCGTCATCATCAGCTCAAGCGTATCGCCGGGCTGCATCACAGGCGCGCCGGGGAAATCCGCCGTCACCAATTTGCCGCCCTCTGTCTGCACCGTAATACGCCCGCCCTGTGCTTCCACAACCTCAACCATGATGGAGTCGCCGGCTTTCATAGCAAAAAAAGGCGAATTGGCGTCGTTTTTCACCGCGCCCTGCATTTGCATCTGGCCCGCTTGCACAGACGATATCTGCATTGCTTTCCTCCCGAAACATAGTTACTATATTTATCGTAATACTCATATTATTACTTAACCATTTACGCGATATAATATAATATTTTTTCTTTTTGCTTTCTCTGGATTTTTCGCGCCCCTTATACTATACTATCCATATGGCTGATACAAAAAGAACCCAGGCGACCGCGTTAAAATACAATCCGGATATGGATGAAGCGCCCATCATCACCGCTATGGGGTTGGGCTTGGTTGCGGAAAAAATCATTGAGCGCGCGACGGAACATGACGTTCCCGTTGTAGAAGATCAGGATATGTCCAACATCCTGATGCAGCTTTCTATTGGCGACGCCATCCCCCCCAAGCTCTATGAGGCGGTCGCGCAGATACTGGTCTTCATCAGCCAGAAAGACAACTCGTATTAAATAAAAAAATTATAGTGAATTTAACCGCTCAATCAGCGCAGCCGGAATCCCGTCCAGCGGCGCTTGTTTTACGATCCCGCCGAGTTGATACGCCACGCACGGCATACCGTAAACAACGCAAGTCGCCTCATCCTGCCCTATTGTATAGGCGCCTCTTTTTCGCAGCGCAGTAATCCCTTTCGCGCCGTCCGCCCCCATGCCGGTCAGTATAATAGCCGTTGTGGTTTTATCGGCAAATTTCACCACCGAATCAAACAATACGTCAACGGAAGGGCGGTGGCCGTTCACCTTCTCCCCTTCGTTCGTGCGGATGACCAGTTCCGCCCCGCGCTTCTCCACCACGACATGCTTATCACCCGGGGCGACATAAGCGTGCCCCGGTTTTATCATGTCGCCGTTGCTCGCCTCTTTCACCCTGAGTTTTGTTTCGCGGTCCAGCCTTTGGGCATACAAGTCCGTAAATACCGGCGGCATATGCTGCACAATGACCATACCCGGTATATTGGCCGGGAGCTGCTTTAGCACACGGCTCGTCGCCTCTGTTCCGCCGGTGGAAGCCCCGAGAACGATAAACCCCGGCTTCGCTGCCCTGCTTGCCACAGCAAACGCCGGGGCGGCTTGCTTGGGTGGCGACGGCATCTTTTTTGCGCTGGTAGCCGTTGCCTGGGCCGCCTCCTTGATTTTTTCGGCGATCTCCCTGCCGAATTCATCCAGATGCTTGCCCGGCTGCATGGTGGGCTTTTCCACAAAATCCACAGCGCCCGCATCCATCGCTTCAAATACAATATCATCCCGGCTGCTTATGACCACGAATGGCAGCCATTTTTTCGGCAAAAATTCCTTTAAAAAATCAATCCCGTTCATTTTGGGCATGTTGATATCGAGCGTGACCACATCAGGGTTAAGGGCGGCGATCTTTTCCCGCGCCTCAAACGGGTCGCCCGCCAGCCCGACTACTTGTATATTGGGATATTTTATCAATAAATTGCTCAGTATTGTCCGAAAAAAAAGCGAATCATCCACAATCAGAACTTTGAGCTTGCTCATCTGGGCTGGCATTCTTTATTCCCCTGGCCGCGCATTATAGTAATTCTTCCGCCGACGGCATGTTGATCTCCGTGATCCTTACGCCGTAATTATCATCTATTACCACGACCTCTCCCCTGCCGATCCTTTTACCGTTCACAAGGATATCCACAGCTTCGCCGGCCAGCCTGTCCAGCACAATGATCGAACCCATGTTGTACGCAATGATATCCTTTATCTTTTGCTTCGTCCTCCCGAGCTCGATCGTAACATTCATCGGCACGTCAAGTATCATGCCGATATTATCCGGCGCTACCATCCCCCCCGCCATAGGCGCGGAAAAGGAAGGAAACTGCGCCTGCTGCACATTCACATCCTGCCCCGCCGCGATCACATTTTGCATCTGGTCAAGCTGCATGGCATAGACCGGCTGCTGCATCATCATGGGCTGTTGCATCATCATCGGTTGCTGCTGCATCATAGGTTGTTGCTGCATCATAGGTTGTTGCTGCATCATCATCGGTTGCTCCTGTTGGGTCGTCGGTTGTTGCTGCATTACGGGTTCGGGCGCCGCCGCGGGCGCGGGCGCGGCTTCTTCCATCCCGCCATATAACTCCACCATAATATCGCTCGCCATCGATTTGGCCAGCTCAATCGGGATGATCTGCATGATCTCGCTGGTCAGCAAGCCTTCGATCTCCATTTTAAACGATATTTTAACAACAGGTTCGTGTTCCGCGAAAATATTGTCAAACCCGTTTTCTTTCAGCGTCAGCCTTTTGGTCGTAGGCGTGGAGATATCGATTTTTTTATGGAGCACATCCGCGAGCGAAGTCGCCGAAGAACCAACCATCTGGTTCATCACTTCGTTCATGGCACTCATGTGTATGTCATTTAAATCTATATTGTTCGGGTCGATATTTGTGTCTTCGCCAAGCAACACATTCGTGATAAGCGCCACGTCGTATTCTTTCAGCAGAAGAAGGTTGTCGCCCTTCAGTCCTTCGATGTATTTCACCTCGGCGACCACAAGGGGCGCTTCATATTTCCGGCCCATCGTTTTGGCGTTTTCCACCATTACCGTGGGCGTGGTGATCATCACCTTCATGCTTAAGAGCGTGGACATTGTCGTAGCCGAAGTGCCCATGCAAATATTGGCTACTTCACCTAAAACATCCATCTCATCTCGCGAAAGATAATCCTCGGCCCGAAGGTCTTCCACGTCGCCACCCGCATCTGCGGGCGCAGGGGAAGCCCCGCCCCCCATAAGCGCCTCTATTTCTTCGGGCGACATCGTTTCAGAAGAGGACGCCGCCGCGGGCGCCGGGTCTGGAGTTCCGCCGTCCGAGCCTCCGGCAAGCATTCTTTCAATTTCTTCCTGGCTCATCATATCGTTACTCAAAGTCTTCGCTCTCCTTAATTATCTCCGCTATTTGCACCGCGTACTTTTTATTTTCCGATCCCACCACCCCTTTGAACTTGGGCAGTTGCTCCACATTCACGGTGATATACTCCCGTATGCTGTGGTCGATACAAATGATATCCCCTTTTTTCATATTCAGTATCTCGCGCAATGTTGTCACCGTATTGTTAAAATGCGCCTGCATCGTTACATACGTGTTATCCACCTGGTCTTTCAGTATGTCTTCTTTACTTTCCTGCCGCATATCCGTAGTGGAAAGCGACCAGTTTACCGTTGTTAAAAGCTTGGCGATCGGCTGTATCGCGATATGGGGAATACAAATAGACATCATCCCCTGTATATCGTCAAGCTGCACGTTAAACGTCACAATCGCGGAAGGCTCGTTCAGCGCCGTAATCTGCGTAAACTGAGAACTGGTCTCTATGCGCTTCAAAACGGGGTTCACATCCGCTATCTTTTCCCACGACTCGCGCATGATATCCATCGTTTGGTATAAAACACTCTCCACAATGGACATCTCGATCTCCGTAAAGGATTTATCGCTCATCGTATAATCGGCGGTGCCGCCAAAAAGCCGCGCCACATACCCGTACACAAGCGAAGAGCTCATCTCCACCAAAAGCGAACCGGAAAGCGGCGCCATCTCCACCACACCCAAGACCACCGGGTCGGGCAGGGAGTTGTTAAACTCGCCGAAGCTTTGTTCCTCCACTGAAATAACTTCCACTTCACACACCGTATGCAGCATACCGGTCATTTTATTTGCCATCGCATACGCAAAATTATCAAATACAACGTTCAGTGTACGCATCTGCTCTTTATAGAACTTGTTCGCAGTCCTAAAATCATAGACGCGCACACCCGCGTTTTCGTCTTCTGAGTGGTCCTCCATCGAAATGCTTTCGCCTGCATCAAGCGCGCTCAGCAGTTCGTCTATTTCACTTTGAGATAATACATTCGCCAACCGGCAACCTCCTAATGCAGTTTATTGGCCAACGAAGCGAGGGTTGCGCGAAAATCTTATTTTCGTATAACCGAGCGAGGCCGGCCATCAAAGGGTATAATCCCCCGCCCTTTGGGGCGGAACGCGCACGTTTCAGCGCGTGGCGCAGGGCTTACCCTGCAACACAATACCATGTATTCCCAGTCAATTGCCACGGAGTAAATTTAATCTTACCCACATTTAATTATGTTATTGCACAACAAAATCATCGACTACGACCCCGATGAACTCCTCCAGCGCAAGCAGTTCGCGGACTTTTTCGGTCAGCTCCGTCTCCATAGACGTAATGATATCCGGGGCAAGAAAATCCGCTTCGCTCTTCTCCCGCAGCATTTTCACCACAATGCTCCTGATGCCGGCCTGGTTTTGCGTAATCAATTCCGTGGAATCTTTTGAAAGCAGCAACGCCACGTTCAGCCGCACCATCCTTTTGCTGTCATTGATATGCGATATAAAACTCTCCCCAATAGAAGCGTAAAAACGCTTTTTGGTCTCCGGCAGCGCGTTCGGGTCTTCCTCCTCATCCCCGCCGCCAAACAAGCTGCACGCACCCAAAACAGCAGCCGCAAGTATCAATATAGCCAATAGTGCCGCGATTTTTTTCTTTTCCATCTCCCCATATCCTCATATCACTTTTTTCTTGCTGTCGGTTGTTGTTAGTATACCTCAAAAATATGCGCTCGTCTATAGGAGAGGGCAATCTTCACTCCGAAGAGAATGTGTTCTCGGGAATCTCCGAAACGTCCACCACGTCCTGCGCCGTAATATTGCCGCCCGCGTCTTCCGCCATCGCGAGCACCTCCCGCGCGTCCTTCGCCATGATCACAATGCGCACCCGGCGGTTCCGCTGCTTGCCTTCCGGCGTGTCGTTGGAAGCGACCGGCTCGTATTCCGCAGCCCCCCGCGCCCGGAACATAGAGCGGTCTATCCCGCTCTCATCCGCCATAAAACGCCAAACATTTTCGGCACGGTCGCCGGAAAGGTCGATATTATCCATCAGCCCGGGAAGAGGATTCCTGATCGGGTCGCTGTCCGTATGCCCTTCTATCGTTACCACGCTAATGCTGGTGACATATTCTCTTATCATTAATCCGATTGCGCGCAATATCTCTTCCGCGGCCGTGTCCCTGATATTTGACATACCCGAATCGAACAAGATGCCCTCGGAGATCGTCAAGTTAATATACATGCCCTCCCGCTCAAGCAGCAGCGAGCTTTCAAGGTTGTTCTCGCGCGCATATTGCTGCAACCTCTCATACAATTCGTTGATTTGCTCATTTATCTGGTCTTGCAGCGCCTGCTCTTCCGCGGTCAGCTCCTGCGCCTGCTGTTCTTCCGGAGATTCCTGCTCTTCATCCTCGCTTTGCTGTAACCCCTGCGTCTGCATAATCCCGCTGGTCATAACCGTTTCGATATTGACGGATTCCAGCATGGCGTTGGCGGGCGAGCCGGTAAACGCCGTAACGATCGCCTGCCACTTTTCCTCGCTGATCGTAGAGCTGGCAAACAACAAAACAAAAAAACAAAGAAGCAATGTCACAAGGTCGCCGTATGTGTCCATCCAGTTGGCACCGCCACCACCGCTGTCCGCGCTCTTTTTCTTCCGGGCCATTGTTACTCTCCTCCGGCCTGGGCGCTTTGCGCTTCAGCTTCCCCGAGGTCGGCGTCCGCCACAAACGCGCGCAGCTTGTCTTTAATAACGCGTGGGTTTTCCCCATCCTGGATAGACAGTATCCCTTCTATAATGATATCCTTTTGGATCTGTTCATTCTGGCTTTTTAACTTTAATTGGTTGGCGATCGGGTTAAATAAAACATTCGCCAAGATAACGCCGTAAAATGTGGTAACAAGGGCCACCGCCATAGCGGGGCCCAACGTACTCGGGTCGTCCAGCCTTGTGAGCATGTTGATAAGCCCGATCAGCGTACCGATCATGCCAAAGGCGGGCGCAAGCGAACTGCCCGTAAAAAAGATCGACGCGTATTTGGAATGCCGCTCGTCCATAAAATAGACGGACGTTTCCATCACATTCTTCACAAGCTCCGGGTCGGTACCGTCTAAAATCAGCATAACCCCGTTCCGCAGGAAGGGGTCCTCCATATCCTTTACCTTGTCCTCAAGCGCGAGCAGCCCATTTTTCCGGGCAATATTCGCCATATCCACAATATCGTCGATCTGCTTGTTCAAATCGAGATCGCTTTTCTGGATGGCGAACTTCACCAGTGTCATCAGCTTTTTGATATCTTCCATCGGATAGTTCGCTATCATGGCGCCAAACGTGCCGCCCACAACAACGAAAATCGAAGGGCCGTTGATAAAGTCCGCTATATTGCCGTCCATTACAATGGAGATGATCGTACACGCGGCGGCAACACCCATACCCATGATAATCGTAATATTCAAGACAACATCACCCCTTGCACCTATTCTGCATTCTCACGATCCGCTTCCGCGGACTGCTCATGGAGCATCTCCGCCAATGTACCCGGCAGGTTCAGATAGATCTTCTGCTTGTACGCTACGATCCTTTTAATTATAACAGAAGGTGACTCCAGCACCAAGAGCTTTTTTCCCGATGCCAGAGTCAACACAGTGTCCGGTGTGGTTTCAATAAAGTCTATGGCTTCAGCGTTCACAAAATACTTTTCGCCATTCAGCTTTGAAACCTCAATCATTTAATTACCGTCTCCTTTACCTCTTCAGATTCACTAACTCCTCAAGCATCGTATCTGTCGTTGTGATGATCCTGGAGTTTGCCTGGAACCCCCTCTGCGTGGTGATCATGTTCACCATCTCTTCCGAGAGGTCCGTGTTAGACATTTCAAGCGAGGAAGGCGTAAGGCTGCCCGTGCCGCCTTCACCCGGCAGGTTGTAGGTCACGCGGCCGGAGTTTGTGGAAGCCGCGTACAGGTTCGTGGCGATCTTCTCAAGGCCTTCTTGGTTTGTGAAGTTCGCAAGGGCCACATAGCCCAAAACCACCTTTTCGCCCCTAGCCATAGCCATCGCGCCGTCGATCGGCACGCCGTCAAATTCCGGTATGGCTTCCCTCTTAAGCTGGCCGATGACCGCGCCCTGCTCGTTGATCATGATATTCTCATAAAGGTCTTGGTCGATAACCATGTTGCCGCGCTGGTTGCTCGCAATAAAGCCGTCGTTGTTTTCCGTTTCCAGGCTTAGGTTGTCTATGACTTTCTTCATGTCAAGAATACCGGCCGCTTTGGCCGCCGCGGCGTTAGCACCGGTCGGTACAGCGGCGCCCGCCGGAATCGTAAAGGAAATGGTGCCGTACCGGTCTGTGCCGTCCGTGATATTGATCTTATACATCGCGTCGTTAGTAAAGTCAACTGCGGCATCATCAATAAAGCCTTCCGACATTGCGCCGGTTATATCAAATTTCTCAATCTGCAGCCCCTCCTCGATCACAATACCGCCGCGCATCAGGTTTACCGTGCCGTCATCTTGCACCTGCAATGTGTAACTGCCGGCGGGCATACTCGCGATATTGTCCGCAGCCGGCGCCGTGGTACTGTCATACGCGAAATTATTAAAGAATGAGGTTGTTCCGGCCAGCCCTACGGGGGTCACCTTGCCCGCCGTGCCTGCCTGATAGCGTGAGGTGTATGCCTGCACATAGAAACCGCTCGGGTTCACCAGGCTGCCGTTGCTGGAAATAGAGAGGTTGCCCGCGCGGGAATAGCGCTCGCCGTTCGGTGTGCTCAGCACGAAGAAGCCGTCGCCCGTGATGGCGAGGTCGAGCGTGTTGCCCGTATACTGCGCCGCGCCCGGCGAATGCCGTATCACGATCGAGTTTACATTCGTACCAAGGCCGATCTGCCGCGCGTTCGTGCCGCCCGTGTTACCTGTAGGCGCGGAAGCCGACGTCACCGTCTCACTGTATAAGTCGGCGAAGTTTGCCGAGCTTGTCTTATACCCAAGTGTGTTTACGTTAGAGATGTTGTTACCGATTACGTCCATCCGGGTCTGGTGGGAACGAAGCCCCGTTACGCCCGAAAAAAGTGCTCTCATCATGATGATGATCCTCCTTACAGATAGTATATATAAATTTTAGTTGTATTCAGCATTATTTTATCCGCTTTCATTGCCAATAATGTTGAACTTGTACCATCCTAAAAACTGCCTTCATCTTTGATCAGCATCGACCCTGCCGTCTCCGGCACGGCTCCGAGAACTTCCTGTCTCATAAAAAATATCTTTTGCCTGCTCGTCTCTGAGTCTTTTGTCGTTTGGTTCTGTTATACTTCCTCCGGTTCCTCCGGCTCTTCCGGGCCTTGTGGTTCTTCCGGTTCCTGTGGCTCTTCCGCCGCTCTTGGCTCCGATACCTGCTTGACGTAAGCCACATAATACGGCTCGTCGTGTCCTACCAGTTTCACTTCCAGATTTCCAAGCTTGCCCACGGTGATGGATTCCACAATACCGCGCACGATATCATGTTGCGTTACCTCTGTACCGTCGTCTAACGTGCCCGGCTTGGGTATTTCCAGCTCCACTTCTTTTCCGATCATCTGCGAAGACTGCACAATCAAACTATCTGTTTGCGTGGTCGTGTCATACACGTCCGTCACCGCTGTTTTGGGTACAAGGTAATTGCCCACGACCAGATAATCGATGCCGCCTTTAGTCGCCACGCCGGAAACAAGGCCTTCTATCATTTCCTTTTGGCCGTTGACCTCAATCTCACCGGCGATATACTTACCGATCATGCTGTAGGCCTGCGTCGTGCTTGTCGCTACAGACATCTCCTGCATTTGCTCAAGCGAGCTGAACTGCGCCATCTGCGCGATGAATTCCGTGTCCCCAGCCGGGGAAAGCGGATCCTGGTTCGCAAGCTGGTAAGAAAGTATCTGCATGAACTCATCTTTACCCAGTTCCTGCTTGGGCGTCCTTGTCTTTCCCAACGTTGTTTTGCCGTCGTTTCCAATGTACCCGGAACCTTGCGTGGCGTTTGGATTACTTACTGTAGCCATAGTGTTCTTTCCTCTCTTCCGTTCTGCCTGCCCGTTAAGCGCTGAATTCCACGGAACCGCCGTGTTCCGCCAGCACTTCGTAGGTAGACAGGTCGTCGTACATCATGGTTAGCGCGTCCATGTTCTCCGTTACTCTTCCATACGCGCGCCGCCTTGTGCCGCCGCCTTGCGCCTGTCCGCCTTCGGAATCCCGCTGTGTGTTTGCCGAGTCCGCCATCTGTCCGTAGATCACTTCCATCTCGACCACATTGATGCCCCTGTCGCGGAGTTCCTGCTGCATAGCCTGCATCTCCGCCTGTATGGCCAGATGCGCTTCCTTGCTGGCCGTGACCAGCTTTGCGACCATCTTGCCGCCTTCCGACGCCAGCATGATCGTGAGGCCACCCAGATGGGCCGGTTTCAGTTGCAGAACGATTTCCTGTTTTTCACCCGAAACCATCGTCTTTACCTGATCGATGATCTGGCTTGCGACCGTCTCTTTCACCGGCACGGGCTGTTCCACCGTTTCGGACACACTCGCCAGCTTAAACTCCACTTTGCCATCCGGCGCGATATTGGCCGTTTGCGGCTGGGGCGCGGCACTTTTCTTCTCACCCATGTCCGCATCGCCGTCTTCGCTCTGCGTCATCGAGCTTTCCTGCTGTGTCGTTTCCGCCGGTTCCATGCTTTGCATCAGCGGTTCTGCCTGCGCGGGTTCCGCTGCGGGCTCCGCCACTGCCTGCTGTGCCTCCGGTTGCGCGAGCATCGTCTCCGCTTCGCTCATTGCCTGCTTCACAAAATCAAGCGTATCCTTTGGTAAGCCTTCGGCCAGATCAAGCACAGGCGCCTGTTCTGTTTGCTGCGGTTGCTCTGTTTGCTCCAGCTGCTGTTGCTCGGGCACAAGCTGCTGCGCGGGTTCCATAGCCGGTTCCATCAGTCCTGCATCTGCCTGCAACGGGCCGCTCTGTGCCGCCAATGGCAGTTGCTCTGTAAGGCCCTGCGGTAGTTCCGCCTGCCCTTGCAAAGGCTGCTGCGTAGCATCGCCGCCCACCGTTTCCAGAACTTCCGCAAATGCGTTCGCCGTTTGGCCTTCCGCCGCTGCCTGCGCGCCTGCCTCCGGCAACACCTGCCCGTCCTGCGCCACCGCTTCCACCGCCGTGGCAATGTTGTCTAACTGGGCTGCCGCTTGTTCCGGCTGTATCGCCATCGGCACGGAGTGCAGTACAACGATCACTTCGGGTTCCGGTTCTTCCTGTTTCGGCTTATCATCCACAACTTCCACAACAGTATCCGGTTGATCCGCATCCGATACGCCGAGCGCGTCCTTGCCGCCGCCTTTGTCATTCTGCCCGTCCGATTTAGGCCCGGCCTTTGCCGCTTCATCCATCGCCGAAGCAAAATCTGTTTCCACATCTGCCTGCCCGCTATTTCCCGCAGCCAGGTTCACCGGGTTTGCCGTCGGCATCAAGCCTGTCACATTTCCCATTCCTATTATCATTTCTTCACCTCCTTTCCGAATGATCTCTATCTAAATTGTAGTCTTATTCCGACATCAGTTGCGTAATCGCGATCGCTTTATCCACATCGAGCGCCGCAAGTATGCGCGAGGCCTTTCTCTGGTCTTCCATTTGCATCAGCAGGTTTGCGATCCATCCGTTGTCCGCCGTCTGGTTTAGAATAGTCGCGGCGTTCTCCACACTCATGCTCTCATACATTTGCACGACTTGCTGCTGCCCTGCTTCCCCACCCACCGTACCGGAGGTGGACATATCCCCTTGCTCGCTTTGCGCGGCTTCTTCCGCCGCAAGCAGGTCCGCTTCTTTATCCGCGAGCTGCTTTTCCTTGTCCGCCAGTTCAAGCTGCCTTTGGTTCAGCTCTTCCATCTTGACCTTATACTCTTCCCCCGCAGCAATCGCCTCAGCATACTGCGCATCCTGAGAAATGAAAAAACCCACAACCATCGATTTGAGCTGGAAGATGTTACGATAATACATCACTCCCACCACGGCGATCAACGCGACAACGATAATCGCTACTACCAAACCCGGCTTTCTCTGTCTTTCTGGCTTCTCTTTCTTGCCAGTTCTTGCTGACTTGGCGTCCCTTGCCGGTTTTTGCTTGCGTGGCTTCTTTGCCCTTGCTGGTTTGGGTTTTTTTAATTTAGTTTTTGTGCCGGTTGCCTGAGGCGCTTCTCCAGCAGCTACATTATCTACTCCGCTTGCGTCTGCCAACTCCCGTTCTCCTTTTCTCTATATCGTTAATTCCCATGGAATACTTAACCTGCATTTAAATTTTTTTTTGCCTGCGCGGGGTTCCGCTGTAAAAACGTCCGCCTGCCCGCTAAAATCCGCTCTATAACCGCCCCTGCATAAAGTCTTCTATTTCCTTATCGAAACTCTTTTGGAGTTCCGCGTTATATTCCGCTAACTGCTCATCCTTCATCCGTTCCAAAACTTTTTGCTCATTGATCAGCTTTAGCAGCTCCTGCCTGCAAATATTTATTCTTTCCTGGCATTCTTCTATCAGCGTTTGCTGCGCCGCCATCTCCTCATTCAAGTATTCAAAATAATCACCATAGCTTTTGAGGTCTGCCTTGCCTATCCCCCGCTTACACTCCTTGTTATATTCGCTCGTTTGCGCTTCAAACATTTCGTGCAGCCTGCCCTGATGGTCTAAAAGCCCCGCCATCTCTTTATCAAGCCCGGAAAGCTCCGCTCTCTTTTGCTCTTCCTCCATTTCTTTTACTTCTTGCAGCCTTTGCAGGGTAAATTCAAACTTCTTCATTTCATCCTATGCCCATATTCATAAGCTCGCGCATCTTTTCCACCGTCGCCTCAAAAGGCGCCTCCTCGCCAATAGACTGCTTGAGCAAATTCAAAATCGGTTCGTGCAGCATGATAGCGCGGTCTACACGCGGGTTTGTCCCCTGCCTGTACGCGCCTATGCTGATAAGGTCCTGCACATCATTATATTCCGTCATCATATTCTTGATGAATGTAGCCATCTGCCAATGCTCCTCGGAAACAATATCCACCATAAGACGGCTTACACTGGCAAGGACGTCGATCGCCGGGTACTGGTTGTTGTTTGCCAGCTTGCGTGATAGCACAAAGTGCCCGTCCAATATACCGCGCACCGTATCAGAGATCGGTTCGTTCATATCGTCGCCGTCCACAAGCACCGTATAGATCGCCGTAATACTGCCTTTATCCGACGTCCCCGACCGCTCGAGCAATTTGGGCAGCATGGAAAACACCGAGGGCGGGAACCCCCTTGAGACGGGCGGTTCGCCTGTCGTCATGCCAATCTCGCGCTGTGCCTGCGCGAAGCGCGTCAAAGAGTCCATCATCAGCATCACTTTATAGCCCTGGTCGCGGAAGTACTCGGCAATCGCCGTACCTACCATAGCCGATTTCAGCCGCAAAAGCGCCGGCTGGTCGGATGTCGCGATCACAAGCACCGACCTTGCAAGCCCTTCCTCTTGCAAGTCTTTTTCCACAAAGTCCAGCACTTCCCTGCCACGCTCGCCCACAAGCGTGATCACGTTGATATCCGCTTGCGCGCGCCGCGCGATCATGCCCATCAGCGTACTCTTTCCCACGCCGCTCCCCGCGAAAATACCGATCCTCTGTCCCCCGCCCATCGTCAAAAGCGCATCGATGGGCCGCACGCCCAAGGGCAGCATTTCCTTTATCCTTTGCCTGTCAAGCGGGTTAGGCGGCGAATTCTCTATCGGATACGTGATTTCCGTTTGGAGCGGCCCTTTTTCATCCATCGGGCGGCCCAAAGCGTCCAGTATTCTGCCGCGCAGGGATTCGCCCACAGGCACGCGGTATTCCTCACCGGTCGCCACCACTTTGTTGCCCGCGCCTATCCCCGCGACCTGCCCAAAAGGCATCAAAAGCACGCTCTTATCGCGAAAGCCCACAACCTCGGCCATCACGGCGTCGCCGCCCATATGCGGGTAGATTTTGCAGATATCGCCCATCCGCACCATCGGCCCGTTCGACTCCACCGTAATGCCCACAACTTTGGTCACGATGCCGCTCATTTCAAGCGCCTCGGTCTTTAACACGATCTCTTTATACCGGCTGAGTTTCTTCTTCATAAGCGGCTTTACCCTGTGGAACCTTCCTCCAGTGCGCGCGAAAGGCGCGAGAGCTGCGTCTTAATACTGGCGTTTATCGTGCCAAATTCCGTTTCCACCACACACTCGCCGCTCTTAAGCGTTAGATTCTGCCTTACTTCCACCCCGGAGTTTTTCAGTTCCTTTACGATCTCGGAGTCCTGATCCGCAAACAACCGCTCGTATTCCGCCTTACTGACATTCACTATGATATCGTGCTGGTACCGGACTTTTGATAAAGTGTCGCGCACGATATTTAAAAACGCTTCATCCCCTTCATCCAGTTTCATCTTTATAATTTGCTCGGCAATAAACAGCGCGAAATCCTTTACGCTTTGCTCGATCTGGTCAAATATCTCTTCGCGCGCGCGCCCGAGCGACAGCACCACCGACTCCACAAGCTGCGATTCTTTTACCTGCTCTTCCCGCACAGAGGCCGACGCCTGCGCATACCCGTCTTCATATCCCTTTTTTTGGGCGTCTTCCTCGAGCTGCTGCGCTTTCATGCGCGCCTGTTCCAAAATATCGTCCGCTTGCTTTTTTGCCGCTTCGACCTTTTCCTCGAGCTTCTTCAACGCAAGCTGCTTTTTCGCCGCCTCGTCAAGCTCCCCTTCGGGCAGGTCTTCCTGTTCTGTTTTGGAAAGCTCCACCGGCTCGGTCCCGTTGTGTTCTATCAACTCCTCGAAGCCGGGCAGCTCCACCACGCTTTCCGGCTTGTCGCCGTCCGCCGCCAGCACATTTCCGTCTATTCTAAACAATGAGGGCATCTTCGTCTCCACCTCTGGCTATGTCGATCTCTCCGTCGTCTTCCAGCTTGCGAATCACGTTTACAATCTTCTGCTGGGCCTCTTCCACGTCGCGCACACGGACAGGCCCCATATATTCCATATTCTCCAGTATCGTATCGTGCAGTCGCGTCGATATATTCGCGTAGATCTTCTGCGCAATATCGTCTTCTTCGTTTGTGCCTTTCAGCGCCATTGTGAGCGTATCGTTATCTACCTCACGAAGCACGCGCTGCATTGCCTGGTCTGTAAGCTTCACAATATCCTCGAATATGAACATCCGCCTTCTGATCTCGTCCGCAAGCTCGGGGTCGTCCATCTCGATTTTTTCCATGATATGCTTTTCTGTTCCGCGGTCTATCGCGTTTAACATGGCGACGATCGTATCCACGCCGCCCACGGATGTGTTTTCTTCCTGCCCGATACTGGAAAGCTTGTGCTCTAAAATACGCTCGGCCTCCTTGATATATTCCAGCGAAGCGCGGCTCATATTCGCCACCCTTTCCACAACCTTTGCCTGCAATTCATCATTGAGCTCCGCAAGTATACTTGCGGCCTTACCCGATTCCAAATACGACAAAATGAGCGCAATCGTCTGCGGATGCTCATTTTTAATAAAATTACCAAGCTGCATCGCATCCGCCCTGCGCGCAAAATCAAACGGCCGCACCTGCAAGGAGGCCGAAAGCTTCCTGATAAGCTCATCCGCTTTTTCCTGCCCCACCGCGCTCATCAAAAGGTCGCGGGCGTAGTCGATGCCGCCTTCCGAGATGTACTTCTGGGCGACACAAATATCATAAAACTCCTCGAGCACATCATCCTGCGTTTCTTTATCAAAGGTTTGCAGAGCGGTGATGTTCAAAGTAAGCTGCTCTATCTCTTCTTCCGTCAGATGCTGGTATATCTGGGCGGAGGCGTCTTTTCCAAGAGCAACCATTAAAATTGCCGCTTTTTCACGTGGTGACATATCCTGTGCCAATCAAGTCTACCTCCTGCCGGTATAGTCATCCATCAGCCAGTTTCTTAAGATCTGGGCAATTCCTTCCGGGTTCCTCGAGACCAGCGCCTGCAACTGCCCCAGCGTCCCCGCCTCGTCCTGCCCCATAATATCGTCAATGGAGATCATCTCATCGGCCACAAGGTCTACCGGCCGGCGCTCCTGCTCTTCCAGCCACTTCATGCGCTGCGCCTCAAGCTCCATCTCCTTGCGCTTTTTCAGCGTGTTCATGATGAGCGTGATCACAATGATGATGCCGCCCAGCACGCCGCCTATCGTGATAATCCTCTGTATTAGGTTGTTCCGTTCCACGCGTTCAAGCGCCTCGGCCTGCTCGACCATCCGCTGTTGCAGCAGCGTATTTTGTTCAAACGGCATTGCGGAAACCGTGATCAAGTTTAAAGGAATGCCGACCGCGGTCGATATTTGCGTGCGCACCTGCTCCAGCACGTCGTCCATATTTTGGTCTGTATTGTCAAGTATCACCGTGGCGGACATCTCTTCGATCTTCCCTTCCGCCTGCTCTATCTGCTCACGCACTTCGTTCATCTCAGCGTTGATGCTTTCCACCGTTTTATAATAGACGCTGTTCTCAAGCTCCGCCTGGTCAACCTGGTATACGGGCGCGCCGCCGTTCGGGTCCATCCCGGGGATACCTTCCGCCGCGTCGCCGTATAAAATACGCTCAATTTCCCTATTCCTTGAAACAATACCGCCTATATTTTCCGCTTCACCGATCTCCGTTACGGGCGTCAGTGTAATAGATTCCGTCAGATGCTTGTCAAAATTTAGGCGAACATTCACATTCGCCGAAATCCGCTCCGGCCCGAACACCGGCGAAAGCAGGTTCATGATCTGCGTTTTGAATTGGTTGGACATGCCCATTTCCATATCAAGCCGCTTAGCCGCCGCGGTCGCGCCGCCGCCCGCGCTCATGTCGCTGCCGCTGTAATACTCCATCGTCGAATTATTAACCACAGTAACATTTTCCGGCTCGAGTGAAGTCACCGCGCCCGATACCAGTTCGCGGATCATGTTCGCGTCTTCCTCTGTGAAACTCTGCCCGGCAAGCGGTTCTATGCCAATCGTCGCGGAAGCGAACGCCTCGTTCGAATCGTCAAAAGCCCACTCGCTTTGTATCACTGGGTTCAGCATGACGGCGCTCTGCTTTACTTTAGCCGTATTGTTGATCATCGCCGTAAGCTTATCTTCCGCCTGGAACTGGTAAATGCGCTGTTTGTCCTCCGCTGTGGCCCCAAACGCCATTGCGTTGTCCATGTACAGTGAATTATTCAGGCCGGTGGTCGCGCCCGCCGTAGAGGAAGGCATCCCCTGCGCCGCCAATTCCATCCGCAGGGCAGCCGCCTGGTCTTCCGGCACCATGATCACGTTGTTTTCTGTCCTTATTTCCACCTGCTGCTCCGTCAGGTAGTCATAAATCGCCCCCGCCTCGTCCTGCGACAACGTAGAACCGGGAAACAGCCCGACATAATTGACCTGCCCAAGCAAAGTAGAGATCACACCGACCAGTATGATGGCAATCACAATAATACCAATAATCAAAATCTGCTGCGTAGTTTTCAGCTTTCTCCAGCCGTCGGTAAACCTTTTTAATGTATCAGTAAAATTGCCCAAAATGATACGCCTCCTTATACCAAACAGATACACATAAATAGATGCACTTAAATACCACTTCCCGCAAATAAGTGCATCACTCGCAAACTACCGCATCCGTGCTGTGTTTTCTATACTCTTCAGATGAGCACTTGCCTTTTGTTCGTTATTCAATTTTGTCTAAGCGCCCTTCGCCCCGCCGTATCCCTGGCAGCTCCCTTTCGCGCGGCAAAAGGCCATTTTCCTTTCTATTAATCAATATGTCAATATTCTATTGATATCCAATATAAGCGCAATCCCGCCGTCGCCCATCACGCTGCACCCGGCAAGGCCCTTTATCCGCCCAAACTGCCTGGTGATATAGATCGGCATCGGCTTGATTACCACTTGCTGCTCGCCCAGCAGCTTTTCGGCAAACAGGCAGGCCGAACCCGCCTCCGTTTCCACCAATACCATAATACCATCGTTGAAGCTTGTCGTCTCTGTCTTCACGCCAAAGACGTCATGCAACCGCACCACCGGGTAACACTCCCCACGTATCATGATCATTTCGTTGCCGTTCGGGTCCACAATGATCTTGTGCAGCTTAGGCTCAAGCGATTCGCGTATATTGAGTATAGGCACGATATACAGCGAGTCCCCCACCGATATCTTCATGCCGTTTAATATCGCCAGCGTAAGCGGAATATGCATTGTGATCGACGTACCCTGGCCTTCCACACTGTCCACAATAATGCTTCCGCCGATATTTTCTATATTCGTGCGCACAACATCCATGCCCACGCCGCGGCCCGAATACTCGGAAACCTGCTCTTTTGTGGAAAACCCGGGCATCAGCGTAAAGCCAAACGCTTCCTGGTCGGAAATTTCCTCTTCCGATTTGGTTGTCAGTCCACGTTCGATCGCCTTTTTAATGATAACCGACCTGTTCATACCTTTGCCGTCGTCTATCACGCGCACAACGACGTCGCCGCCCGAATTGAGGGCCTCAAGCGTCACCTGTCCACGCTCCGGCTTGCCTGCCTTCAGGCGCTCTTGCGGCGTCTCCATGCCGTGATCCATCGCGTTTCTTATCAGGTGCATCAGCGGATCGCCCAAGCTGTCGATAATATTCTTATCTACCTCGGTATCCTCGCCAATAATGACAAGCTCCGCGTTTTTCCCCGTCTTCTTGCTGATATCGCGCACAATCCTGCGCATTTTGTGGAATGTCGCGGCAATGGGCACCATGCGGATAGACATCACAATATCCTGCAGTTCGTCCGTCAGCTTCCGAAGCTGGCGCGCCTGCTTGTCAAAGTTTTCCAGTTTCAAATCCTCAAGGTCGGGGTTCTTTGTTACCATAGACTCCGTTGTAACGATCTCGCCCACCAGGTTCATCAACTTGTCTATCTTGTTAACATTCACACTGATAAAGCTCTGTATCGCCTTGGAATCGTCCTTTGCCGCCGGTTTTTGCGCCGCTGGCTTTTGCGCCGCCTTTGGGGCAACCGGTTTTTGCGCGGCGTCCGCCGCGGCGGGTGCAGCAACTACTACCTCATCGCTCTGCGGCGCGCCATCCGTTTCTTGCTGCGCCGGCTCCGCTTGCAGCTCTTCCTCAGGCAGCTCCACCTCGCTGAACTCATAGGTCTGCAAAAACATCGTTTCGGCAAGTTTCTGGCTGATAAGGTCTGTGTTGTGCTGTTTTGTTGTAAGAAATATCAATACGCCGTTTGCTATGATCTCCTCGTCGCAGTTTTCATTCAAGTCTTCCGGGAAGGTGACCATGCTGGAATACAGATCCTCAAGCGACATGATCACACCAAACGTGCGTACCGTTTCCATCTGGCATCCATCTTCAAATGTCAGTTTAATACGGTAGACCAGTTCATCCTCAGCAGGGGTAAGCCTGCTCAATATTTCGGCAAGCGGCTCTTCGGGGCGGCCTTGCGCCTCGTCGTCTTCTTCCTCCTGCGGGGCCGCCGTTATAACAGTATCCCCCGCCGCCGCGTCACCGGGCGCTTCCAGCGGAACGCCTTCCAGCAACCGTTTATAGATCGCCCGGATCTCTTCCACCAGTTCGTCCGCCTCGCCATCCGGCGCATTGCCCTGCTTTATTTTCTCTATTTCATCTTTAAAGAAATCTATCGAACGCAATACAACATCAAAAATACCTTCCCACTCAGCTTCGGGCGGCGCTTCCTCCCGAATTTTGGAGAACATATCCTCCACCGCGTGGGCAAGCGACGTAATCTTGTCATACCCCATCATTGCGGAAGAGCCTTTTATGGTATGCATAACCCGAAAGATTTCGTCGATTTCCGCTTTAGGTAAAACAGCTTCCCTTTCCCCGCTTAAAAGCACCTCTTCCAATTGTTCCAGAAGCTGGCTGTTCTCAAGAACATACATCTCAAGCATGGATTCATTTTCGCCCACCTGCTTTTCACCTCACTCATGTAATATCAAACAACTACGGCATAAATCACAAACAACCGGGTGACCGCCGCCCTTGCGGTTTACTTGAATTTGTTCAAGGCCGAAATAATGATCTCTTCCTTGAACGGTTTTACCACAAAGCCCTTAGCCCCGAGCATAACCGCTTCTTTTACCATAGCCTCCTGCCCCAGTGCCGATACCATGACGCAAACCGTCTGCGGCCTGATCTTCATGATCTCCCGCAAGGCGTCGATGCCGGATACTTCCGGCATGGTAATATCAAGCGTCATAATATCCGGCTGAAGCTCCTGGCATTTTTGTATTGCCTGCGCCCCGTTCTCTGCTTCGCCAACAATTTCAAAACCATTTTTTGTGAGCATGTTTTTGATTGTGAGCCTCATAAAAGCAGCATCATCCACTATTACCACTTTTTTCATTGCAATCCTCCCTACAACATTGTTGTGTTATATACCTGCGCGCCGTGCGATGCTATATTTTCTTCGCGCCTTTGCCTACTGTCCGTATCATGAGCATCCCGTCATTCGTATCCAGCTCGATCGTCCTGCCAAACTCTCCGCCCAAGTCTTCCGCGATGATCGGGATCCTCAGCTTCAGCAGCGCCATTTTACTGTTGAAAGCATTTCGTTCCCCCACCTTCAACGCGTCAGATTTCATCGCGCCGCCGAACATATGCGCCCCGCCGGCAAGTTTTGCGACTATGGTGGCTTTTCGCGCCCCCGCTTTTATCATCCGCTCGTACAGTTCCACCACGCCCGTGTCGGCAAACTTCGCCCGGTTGGTGCCCCCTGCGGCGTTTCTGGAATCGGGCAGCACCACATGCACCATACCGCCGACTTTCGTCGCTTTATCGTATAGACAAACACCAACACAAGACCCCAGGCCGAGCGTTGTAATATTCTGCGGGCATTTAACTACATCTAATTCTGCCATGCCGATAATTACAGGTTTCATTTACATATTCAGCGCTTTCTTCAACTTTTCTAACGATTCAATGGTAGGAATCAAGAAAAAATGACCGTGAATACATTCAGCCGCACCTCCAAACTGTGTATCCAACATTAAAACGGACTCACCGACTTCCCCGTAAACCAATGCCGGCACATTCATAATTGCCATGGCCATATCCGCAGTCATAGCGGGAATAGAGATATCTATCCTCATGCCCGTCATCTCTGAGATTGCCGACAAATAAGAGCCCGCCAATATATTGGTAACTTCCTTCAACAGGTCAAAGTCTTCCAGGTTTATCCCGTTCTCTATGCTGACATCCTGGCCCATCAGCGCTTTTACCGTCTCCACAGAGTCTTCCAGTTCCTGCGCCAAAAGGATATAACCCTCCATGTCATCCTGGAGCTGCACTAAAATACCCAAGATCACATGCTCGGGGTCGCCGATAATATTCGTCATTTCGGAAAACTGGATCAACTCACACCGCGGCACATTGATTGTCACGGTTTGCCCAAGCATCTCTGACAGTGCGGAAGCAGCATTACCGGCGCCAATATTGCCTATCTCTTTTAGCAGATCCAAATCAGCTTCGTTAATGTTCATGCCCATATCTATTCTCCATTTCAGAACGGCATAAACCGCCGTAATTTGCTAAATCTCATCGAACCTTCTGAGTAGACGAACGGAGGGAAAGGCACTTTGTTTGCCGTCCACCCCTTCTCCACCCGAGCATGCCTGACTCAATCAGCACACAAAGCTTAGCTATATTATAATATCCTATTTGCAAATATAAATCAATAGAAGTTTTGGTTAGATTTGAGCGGGTCATTTCAGGTAACCACTGATTAAAGCGAGTTCGTGGATTTCCGCGCAGTTTTTATTCGAGGCAGTTTCGGCAGGTTCCGTTCCTCGCGACGCGCAGAGTGGGTTATAGGCAGCGCCGCCATGTGTCTTTGCGGACCTTTTTCGGGCGGCAGGTGGGTGAGGTTGGCCTGTGGCCCGGTTAAACATGTCCGCCCAAATACGAACTCATGTTCTATTGTACAAATATCTTACGTTTGCTTTTTGGTATTCCTATTGGGGGTGCGAAACGAGCGCGCCCCGATGGGCGATGCAGCGAGTGCAGCACCCGCTGAGTATGAGACGAGGGCAAACGCCGCAAGGCGCGCCGCCCGAA
>QMCD01000763.1_pt1 | contig 21909 bp, 31 predicted proteins | sample 1821841 | NCBI WGS metagenome assembly QMCD01 (sample SAMN01991225, study PRJNA193472) | Termite gut metagenome, whole genome shotgun sequencing project. | isolation source: worker | host: Macrotermes natalensis
AGTATTTTGTTTGATGCGCTGTGTATCTCTACTTTCTTTGTCCCTTCATCCAGTGATCCGTTTAGTTTCTTCTGGTTATCCATCAGCTCACCCATATTACCGGATAAGTCTTTATCTGTATTGGCTAAATTCTTTCGAGCATCGGTTATAATGTCGGTAACATCAGCCCCCTCTTTTGAGGCCTCTATCATTTGGCGGCTGGTATCGGTATATGAGGCAAGGGCGGCCTTAGTGCGGTTAAGCTCCGCTTCCATTTCTTCTAGCCGCTTTATATTTTCGCCGTAAACCTCATTATTGCCGGACATTTGTTTTTTCTGATCCTCAATAATGGTGTTCATATTGTCGATAACTCCATTAAGGCGCTCAATGTCTTTTTGCATGGCATCAATAGCAGCCTGTGAGGACTTCGCCAAGTCCTCAACACCTTTAGAAGCCCGCGCGGATTCTTCCGCCACGTTCTGCCGCATGTTTATGTCTATTTCGACGGGTTCAAGTTCTGCCATTGCTTTATATTATTTGATTTTAAGTAGATGTTTTGTTATTTCGCGCATATCTGAAAGATGGCTTTCAGTAGCTTGTAACTTACCTTTCAAAAGATTTTCATTTTCTGTATTAATGCCCTCTTTGTGCGTCTGGTTTCCAAAGGCTTTCAGTAAATCAGGCAAAAGAGTTAATGACACTCTTAACAATGGTTTCACTTTATCACTTAAAGGGAAGAAAGGATCAATATCTGTACGCACAAGAAACTCACCATCATACCCAATAAAGGCCTCGCGATTTCCTACTTTTTCAATGAGGTAAATGTCGGCGCGATTTTCCTGAATATTTTTATTTATAAATAGTTCCATAGTTATATTATCATTGTCTTATTACTCATTTTTCCTAATATATCGGCTGCCTCCTCTGCCGATTCTACAATTTCATCCGGCTTTTTATCCATATACCGGGGTTGATCTGCCGACTCTATCAGAAACATGATCCACGGCTGCCCCCATAAGATATACTCATGCGAGTATCCTGTTTTTTCTTTGATCTGTCCGATCACGCCGAAAGGGCTATGCAGGCCGTCAGTATAGCCTTTTAACTCCCTTTTTCCATCTGACCCGTAATCCTCGGACTCATCATCATTGTCGCCTGTTGGCAAAAGAATACGGTAATAACTGTAAAATCCGATATCTTATTAAGCCCGGATATATAAAAGAATATTTCAATAAGTACATGACCCGGAACGCCCCAAAGCAAAAGGTTGGTAAGGCGGTCAGTAAAACGGGCTATTGCTTTTTTCTTATTTAATATTGCCATTGCAATGATCCGGGATATAACGGCCAGATTCTGGTTTGCCTGCTCGTTAGTCTCTACTTTATCAAGCTTATGGATATCTATCAGCCGTGATATTTCGGCAATGGTACCGCCACGCAATGGGCGTATGTGTATCTTATTGAGCCGCAGCAACCGCCAAAGAACAGGGGCGTCTGGTATGGTGAACCGTACGCCCCTGTTTAACAATAAATTTGCGGCTGCCAGTCGTACGTTACTGTTAGCCATGATTCAGATTATTTACTTTTTGCACTTGTTTCAGTAGTAGCAACAACCGGAGCGGAAAGCGGTGCAAGTGCCGGAGCTGCGGCGGCAGCTTCTTTATTGATTATGATTTCACAATCAAAAGCAGAGGCCAGCGCCTTAAAGCTAAACGGGAACTTAAGCCTGCCATCGGTAGCCCCTAAATTTGCATTCAGGTTAACATATCCTTTCGCATTCGGCATAATGATATAACCGCCTCCTTTGAGCCTGAACCGGATAGCCTTGTTTATGATCGCTTTCTTAGAGCTTTTCAGGAACATAGCCGCGGCATCAGCGCCGTTAACAGTACCGCCCAAAAGATCAACCATCTGTTGATTTGTGGCTTTGATGAAAGAACCGATAGCAGTTATACCGTTACCCGTAATATCGTAATCCTCTGCGGCGTCATTTTCGTGCGAATAGATATTTGTTTCTTCCGGATCAGCTTCAACAATTGAAAGCTCATCATCACGCAGGGTAAGCGGCTGTTCTGTCCATGTAGCGGAGGCTCCCCCCGCCGCTGATGTGATTACATCGGCTGTGTCAATACCCTCGCAGCGTATTTTTAATCTAAATGATTCTGCCATTGTATTTTATTTTTTATTTATAAATCTGTTATATATACTTTTAATAGTAAGAAAGGCTGCCAATACCCAAAAGCCGTATATCTGAAACCACTGCCAGCCGCTGGGCTCTTTTATAATCTCTGTCTTTTGCTCCTTTAATTTGGTTTTAAGTGCCGTATTTAAACTGTTTAAATGATACACTTCTCTTTCATAATTGGTAACCAGTACTAAAAGGCTGTCGCAGTTGGCCGTAATTTCATATCCTGTATCTGTCCGTTTAATCGTTGCGGATGCCTGCCCGTCCTGTGCCCTGTAAACAGCTCCCGTAGGTAGCTTTTCCAGTTCATCAGGCGTAATACTCAGTATCGCCGTCGATTGCGGTATTGTCAGCGCTTTCGTCGTTTCCTTTATCAACTGGCTCACGCTGTCGGTTTGTTGGCTGCTTTGGCTTTCCGTTCTTTCCGTTACGGTCTTGCTTTTGCAACTCCACGCGAATAGGGCAATGAGGCAAAGCAGGGCACCCGTACATTTTGTTAATCGCATTTTGCAGGGTTTTTAATGTTTTACTTATACTTTCGTAATCCTCACGTAATGATTTGAGTTCAACCTTCAAAGGCTCTACAACGTCATTGCGCAATGTTTGTAATGAGGTTGTTAATACTTCGACCTCTACCTTTCGTGTATCTGCCTTATTTTTATTCCGGTTTGGTAGCCACCCCAATACCGCCCCTAAAACGAGCATCAGAGCCTCTGTTATATATGGTTGATCTAAAATCATTGTTTACCTCTTTAGCTTGCTTTGCAGGCCAAAACCCGCAATGACATCGTTCATATTTGCTTTTACACCATTCTCAACCGCCGACATGGCCGACACGATCCGGATATATTCGTTACCACTGTAAGCATTTAATACCTTATCACGGGGTACACCGGATTGTTTTTCTACCGCCGCGATATAAGCGGGTGTGTCGTTATTATCCTCCGGCGGCGCCCAACGGCTCACGATCTTTTCGATAGTGTTAAACCCCTTAGAAAGATAAGTGCCGAGGATAACGAAGGCAGCGCGGTAGCCGTAAGGCATGCTTTCGAATGTTTCAAACGCTTTGTCGCTGCCTGTTATCTTTCCTTTATAGGGATCAGAACTTATCCGGATATTCAGCGGGTTATTATTCCTTAATCCTCTGCTCATGATTTACGCTGCTGTATCCTGTACTATTGCGATCAATCCTTTTACATCGCTACGCATCGGACGTCCGGCTGCGCGGATAAGGAAAGAATAAATATCACCGTAATACGTAGGATCACTTTCACGGTCAAACATCACGATCTCACCCAGTGCGCGGCATACAGAGTTCTCATGCCATGCCAAAGCTGCAGCATTATCTGCGGCTGCCCCGGCAGCTGTCCATTCCTTAATAGCTCCGGCAGTAGTGTATCTTAATGCTTTGGAACGCATCATTATATTGAAAGTATAAAGTTTACCTACTACACCGTTTTTAATATCTGCCAAGTTGTGGAAAGCAGTTTCTTCCTTTTCTGTAAGGCTGTTGATCAGCTGGCTGTACATGTCTGCATCAAGAAGCATATAACGGCCTGTCTGCGGCACATTATCCTTATTAAAACGTGTCATCACCGCATGTACATCTTTTTTGTCAAATGATTTACGGTTTCCGGTAGCTGCCGGAGTGTGTGCTGCCACAGCTGCCCCGGTAGTCAGGATTTTATTACCCGCTGCGCTTGGCGCCCAGTACACGGTGAAAGCATCCCCGATATTTTCCTGTAAATTAGACCTATCCTGACGTATCACCGATTCACGCTTACTATAAGATAATTCGACAGTATCCGCATGAGGGATAAGAATAGGATCAGTTGTATATTCGTCCAGATCAAACTTAAGGGCTGAATCTGTACGCTTATTTACGGTTGCAGGGAGCGACGTGCGGTTTTTCTCGACATTGGAAGGCGCGCCCGCATTTGGTATCCATACGGATTTACCCATATTTACAAACTGATCGGCATTCAGCGCTTTGCTTATAAAGGTATCATCGGCAAATAAGCCCTCTACGATAGTATCCATCCATATTTCCTTTTGTACGGCCATATTTAAAGCCCCTTTTTGCCCAGCTACCATACTAAGGACTGAACCCCCACCCAGAACACCCCAGACAGGAAGCCCGGAAGCTGCGGCGATCGCGACGCCGCCCACGATGTTAAATAACAGTGCGCATATTAGCGCGATTAAAGTCTTTTGTTTCATTGTTTATAAAAATTAGTTTATCAATCGTTTTATTTAATAACCTATCAACCAATTGAGCCGTATTAGTTAGGCTCTTTGCCGTATTTCGCTTTGAATTTCTCCGCGTACAAATCCGGGTATTTATCTTTTAAGAGCATCAGCTTGTTAGCTTTGTCAAGTTGCTCCCATGATTGTTTTTCCAGATCGGCAAGCTCTAAGGCTACCTTCTGGCCGTTGTCCTCTATTTTCTGTACGACCGATTGACGGGCAGGGATAGCATTAAGGGCAGCCTCAGCAGCTTCCGCATTACTATCGAACAATAGAATGAAATTTTCTTTACCCTTTGCATCAATACGGGCATCTTTCACGGCAGTATCTAACAAAGCAATATATTTATTCTTCCGGGCTTCTTTATCCCTTAGTTCCATCGCTGCTTTGTCGGCTTTCAGCGTCACATTCTCAGCCATTACAGCCTTAACGGCTGCGTTAATCTGTTCCTCTGTCGCTGTATCGGACAGATTCAATAATTGCAATAATTCTTTGTTCATTTTATTTTCAAATTTTGGTTTAATAAAATCGGCTAGTTTCAAGTCATTATCAAGCAATACACCTTCATTATCATACAGGCGCAGGGCATTATGATTACCTCCGATGGGCACAATAGATGATTCACGCAGGCGGGATTTCATTGCAGTAGGTAAAAGTTGTCCGGGAAGCTTAAAAGACGGATCATCGGAAAAGTCCAAATCTGCAAGCCCGGCAGAGATCATTTTTAAAAAGCCACGCTCCAATTTTCCAATAATACGCTGTACTTCCGGATCAGTATCTTCATAATCGGGCTCTACATCAATAAGTATTTGTCCGTTCTCTTTACGAATATTCTGAGCGCGTCCAATTGGTAAGCTTTCGTCATTATGCGTATAAAATACTACCGGGTTACGCTCATACTGGGAAGTATCAACCCCGTCGATATTTACCCGCAAGCCATTTGTTAAAATACTGCCGTCAAGCAGTACAAAGGGAAATGTTTTTTTATTTGTTTTTGCCATATCTGCGCTCTGTTTTTTCAGCAAAGAAATGTGCTAAAACAAGCCTCTACAAATAAAATTCCAAGGGTTGGAACTTTTATTACAACCCTTGGAACATTTCTTTTTTCGCCTCTGTGTATGGGGTAGTTTCGCAATAAAAAAGCATGGCTGATAAGATGACAATTGAAGAACGGAAAGGGTACGCAAAATTACTTTTTCTCAAAGAGAACCTTACCCAGAAAGAAATTTCAAAGCGCACAGGCGTAAGTGCTGTTTCTATTAACAAATGGGTTAAGGAATGGGATCATCTTAAACTTAATCTGATGCAAACCCGTGAGGAACGCTTTATTTCTACCCTTATACAGTTATCAAAACTGGATGAAGAGATAGCAATTATCGGTTATCCGGACAGTAAACAGGCCGATATCCGGCGAAAACTAACGGCAGACCTTGAAGCCTTAGAGCGTGAAGCCTCTATACGCGATATAGTAGAAGTGCAAAAGCAACAGCTCATATGGCTAAGAGCCACTAATCCAAAGATGGGTGAATTATTCGCCCCTATAATGAATGACTTTATTAAGTACGCTTTAAGTAAAAAATAAAATGGCAGCACGCATAAATACAGATAAGCAGGCCGCCAAAGATTGGGATATTTTCTTCATCAATTATATGGCGGAGGTTTCCGTTGATAAGAACGAAACCGAAGCTGAAAAAAAGACACGCATTAAAAGGCTCGAAAGCAATTTTGAGGACTGGAAAAAATACTACTTTTCTAAATATTGCTACGCCCCGGCAGCCCCATTCCATATCAAAGCATCAAAACGTGTATTGGATAATCCTGAATGGGTTGATAGCCGTGTATGGGCGCGTGAGCTGGCTAAGGATGTTGTCACCATGATGGAAACGATCTATCAGGCAGAGACCAAGCAGAAAGAAAATATCATTCTTATTTCTAACAGTTGGGATAAAGCCGCTGATCTGTTGGAGCCTTACAGGATTGAACTGGAAACGAATGAGCGCCTGATAAATGATTATGGTGTGCAACAGCTTCCGGGAAGCTGGGCTTATGGTGACTTTATAACAGCGCAGGGCATTTCATTTCTTGCCATCGGTGCAGGGCAGTCTCCGCGCGGTTCACGTAAAGAAGAGGTAAGGCCGGATAAGGTTATTATATCGGATATAGACACAGACGAAGATGTAAGAAACCCGGATATTATACAAAAGCGCTTTGAGTGGTACGAAAAAGCCGTTTATCCGATGCGATCCGTATCTAAGCCTTATCAGGTGATATGGCTGGGTAACCTCATAGCAAACGATTGTTGTGTGGCGCGTGCTATGGAAACGGCCGACTATGTAGACATTCAGAACTTAGAGGATGAAGAGGGTAACAGTACATGGCCGGGTAAAAACTCAATAGAGAATATTGAGCGTATAAAATCGAAGATCAGCACGGCAGCATATCAGGCCGAATACATGAATAACCCGCTGACAGAAGGAACGGTATTTAAAGAAATGACTTTCGGCAAAGTGCCACCGCTGAGTAAATTCAAATTTGTCATCAATTATGGTGACCCCTCACCGTCCAACAGCAAAAATAAAAAGAGTTCGCTCAAAGCCCTGTTTACGATCGGATTCTGTGAAAGTAAATATTATGTGATCCGGGGCTTTCTGGATCATGCCACCAATGCGGAGTTTATCGACTGGTATTACACCCTGAATGAATTTATAGGGGATAAGACACAAGTCTACAACTATGTAGAAAACAACTCAATGCAAGACCCTTTTTATGATCAGGTGATTATCCCCCTACTTAATGAGGCAGCTAAAACAAGGCGCTTTTTAGGTATTACCCCGGACACACGAAAGAAAACCGATAAGTTCTCACGTATTGAGGGAAACCTTGAACCCCTTAACAGATTAGGCAAACTGATATTAAACGAAGCGGAAAAAGAAAACCCGCACATGAAACGCTTAGTAGAGCAGTTCCTTCTGGTTAATCCACAATTAAAAGCCCCCGCCGACGGGCCGGATGATATTGAGGGTGGTATATGGATTATAAACGAAAAAATAACACAGCTGGCACCGGGTAGTATTGCCATAGGTGCCCGCAAAAATAATACATCAAAACATTATTGATATGATACTGAAAAGACGCATAAAAAACTATTTCGCGGGCTTGTATATCCGTTTCTGCGGCAGGCCGTCAAAACTAAAGAAAGCCATTAAAGAGGCTGAAAGATTAGCAAAAGAGGATAACAAACGATACCGGGTGTTTTTCTTCGGGCATAAGTACCGGATATGGAACCGCCAGCAAATAAAAGAGCAAAAGCGCATAGGCCTGCTTAAGTATGACTTAAAGGTAGGCAGCGATTTTGATACGATCTGTTTTTATGACACACTTAATCCGCAAAAATATGCCATTCCTGAGTAACGAAGAAATGAAGACTCACCTCTATGCCGAAAATGTAGACGTGATTCAGCGGGGTGATGATACGATATTGACAGCAGCCATAGAAGGCGCCATTATCGAAGCAAAAGGATACCTCAAAGCCTATGATCTGGATAAGGTTTTTAATATAACAGGCAGCGATCGCAACCCGTTGCTGCTTATCTGGATAAAAGATTTGGCCACATGGCATTTTCTTGTTTTATGCAATGCCGGGCATGAATTAACGCTAAGGCAAAACAGATATGATCGTGCCATAGCTTGGTTTAAGGGTGTGCAAAAGGGTGACATAGACCCCGATCTGCCACCGTTGGAAAATCCTGACGGCGGTAACAGTGCAAATATGATAATTTTTGGAAGTAACCCTAAGAAGGAACAACATTTTTGATTATGGCAAAGGAAACAACTAACGCCACAAAAGGCGATACCATATTAAGCCAGATAGTTATCAGGCAGCCGCAGCGGACAACCTCCGATGTGGGCTACTGGCGTAACGCTTTACGGTCTGCCGATGCCGGAAGGCTAAAGGCATTGTTTGATCTGTATGAAGATTTACTGATTGACGGGCGTTTGTCAAGATCATGGAATAAACGTATAGAAGCTGTCACAAATGCGGAGTTAATATTTCAGGACATTAAAGGAGAAAGTGTATCTGAAATTACTGATATTATGGAAACTCTTGACTGGGAAAAACAGTTAAAGTCTTTTATGAAACCTGTAGCCTACGGACGCGGCGGGGGTGAGTATGACTTTTCACAGGGGTTCAGGTTTACGGATATTCCGGTAAAGCATATCAGCTTAGAGACACAATCTATTTTAATAAATGATACAGACCCCTCCGGGATATCGTATATCAATGATGATAATATAATTGTGCTGGGTGAACTCCGGGACTTTGGACTTTTCCTTAAAACGGCACCTTATGCGATATGGAAACGCGGCGGGTTCGGTGATTATGCGCAATGGCTTGAACTATTCGGAATGCCTCAGCGGGTTGGGAAATATTCAAGTTATGACCCACAGGCACGGGCGCTGTTGGAGGAAGCACTTGAAAAAGCGGGTTCAGCCCCGTGGTGTGTGATTCCTAAAGAGTCAGACGTTGAAACGGTAAACAATACGGGTAACGGTTCGTCGGGCACTTCATTTAATGATTTCCGGTTAGCATGTAACGAAGAAATGGTTGTTACTATTCTCGGCCAAACATTAACAACTACACAAGGTACTAATGGTGCCCGTTCACTGGGTGAAGTGCATAAGGAAGTAGAAGAGGGTATCAACAAAGCTGATATGCGCTATATTGAGAAAGTCTTAAATACATATGTGAAACCACTTCTTGAAAAACGCGGCTTTCCTGTTAAAGATGGAAAGTTTGTATTTCCGGCTGCGGCTGAGAATATAACTGTTGACGAATTGGTTTCATTAAGTGATATTATTGATATCCCGGCTAAATATGTACATGAAAAGTTTGGTATCCCGGTAGCAAAAGACGGTGAACTGATAGCAAAAAAACGGCAGCCATCCGAAACGATCAAAGTAGATGAAACGGTAAAAGGTGAAAAGACTAAAACCAAGAGGGAAGAAAAGCCCGGACAGGAAGAAATAAAAAACGATGACCGCAATTTCTTTCTTAAACTGATGGATCGTTTTTTCGTCTACGCCCCGACGTTCAGGAGCGGGGCAAATCAGAGCTTCAGCGCGAAATTAAAAAGGAGTATTACGGGCAGGATTAATCTGGCCGATAATTACTCAATTGATATTGATAAGCTGATTAATAAAGCGCTGCGCGAAGTTTACGACAACAAAGGTGAAGAGCTGGTAAATAAAAACCTTTTTGATATTACTAACAATGCCTTACAGCATGGTATTGATACATCGCTGACAATACAGGATGCCGACGAAGATTTTATAAAGCAGTTCAAAGAAAATGCCGCCGTATTTGCAGCATTTAAAAATCATCAGCAAACAAAGGAAATAGCCGCTTTGCTCTATGATACAGACGGTAATCTGGTACCCTTTTACAAGTTCAAAAAGGAAGCGCTTAAGATATCCAAGGATTATAATATAAACTGGCTGCAAACCGAGTACAACACAGCCGTACGCGCGGCACGTATGGCTGCCAACATGAAACAATATGAACGGACGGCACACTTATACCCCAACCTGGAATATATTGAGACTAACGCCGCCCATCCGCGCGACTCGCACCTTATGTATGTAGGCACGATATTGCCGATCGGTCACGAATGGTGGCGTACACATCTGCCGCCCAGTGACTGGAATTGTGATTGCTCTGTAAGGCCAACAGATAAAGAAGTAACTCCGGTACCGCCCGACTATGGAGGCATTAACCCCATTTTTGCCAATAACCCGGCACTAACAGCAGAGTTTATCAATACGAAGGAAACACCGTATTATAAGCATACAGATGAGAGCCTGCGCGACAGTGTGACAGCAGAATGTAAGCGCCTGCAAAAAGGCGGCTATCTGGAAATACAGCGCCAGCAAGGAAATGAAAGGGATAAGAACCTGACTACTTATAAAATACTTGCAGACAGGGGTGAAAAATATACTTTGCTCAGGCCGTCAGTAGTGGAAGGGGTAAAGAATCCGGACGCCTTCAACCTGACAAACGGTTTTTACTCTGATGCAAAACACCCGGTTACGTCCTTTGGTAAAAATGCCATACAGACTTCAATAAAAGAAGCCAGCGCTCAGGGGGTGAACGAAGTGATTATACGCTTCGAAAAAGAATATAGCACACGGTCGGTTTATGAGGGATTGAAAGCAGCTTTTCAGCGAGGCAGGGCTAAGCGGATCGAAAGGGTTATAATCATACCAAAAGGAAAGGAACCCGTCTATTTTGATGTGTCGGCATTAAGGAAATACTTCTATAAAAAATAACAAAGGGAAGTACTCGCATACATCCCTTTGTTCGGGGAGTGTGCCACGGTTTTACGTAGTCACCCTCCAATAGTACAAAGATAGGTTTTTAATCCGGTTTAAACAATATTTTAAGGCTATTTTATGGATATACAAGAATTTGCGCGGCAGTTTCCGCAAAAGATGAAAGAACTCACTGATTTTGTCGAAGGTGATGATATAAAGGACATCATGGGTACCGAAGCTGTAAACCACTTTAAAGGCTCGTTTGAAAATGAAGGTTTTACCGATGAAGTATTAAACCCGTGGCAAGATGTTGAACGGCGGGATCCGGACAGCTCATGGTACGGGCATTCAGGACAGACGGGTAAATATTCAAATGCACGTACTACAGCCAAGATTCTGACAGGTGAGACACGTGAGCTGCGCGAATCTATCAGCTATAGCAAAACAGAACGGGGCGCCCGGATCAGGAACGGCACACCTTATGCCGCTGTGCATCAGTTCGGCTTACAGGCTAAGATTTACGGGAAGAAAGTATTTCAAATGATCGCACGGCCATTTATGGGAAAGTCGGTAATACTCAAACAAAATATTGAAAGTAAGATTTACAAACGAATAAAAGAGATTATAAGCAAATGATTGCACTGATTGTATTGCTCATTATGGCCTTTGCCACAATGACCGGGATAATGATAGGAAGATTAATAACTAAATAAATACGGTATGAAAACAATTTACAATGCTATACTAGGCCAGTTAAAAAGCCTGACAGATAACAAAACACTTCGATGGGTAGATATGGAGAAAGGACAGTTAAAGCAAACAGGCGATAAAGAACGCCCGCCTCTGGCCTATCCCTGCGCACTGATTGGTATAGCTTTACCCAAATGCACAGATGTTACGGATAAAATACAGGATTGCACAGCCACAATAACGGTTAAGCTGGTATTCGACCCGATGTTATCGGAAAGGACATCTGCCGCAGCTCCGGATGATGTAAGGAACAAAGCCCTTGATCCGTATGATGTAATTGCAGATGTTTATAAAACATTACAGGGCTTTAGTACAGAAAATTTCGATTGTCTTAGCAGAACATCACAGGGAGAAGAAACGCATGCTTCACTCTTTGTATATAAACAAACGTTTACTTGTGATTTTGAGGATATAACAGCGGAGGAATAAGTAAACGAAAAAAAAGAAAAATATCTAATTAAAAACGCATAATGGATATTTCTAAATATTACTTAATTTATTTCATATATTTGTGCTTCATATCAATATTGAGGATGGCTAAAAAAAATACTGATAAACCCACGAACACAGAAAGCACAGAGCCCGAAAAGAAAAAGAAACTTTTTAGACTCAATGAAAGCTGGCAGGCTTTCCTGTCTATTACAGCTTTAGTCGGATTTGGATTTGGAATAGGCTTTTATATTGGAACCCTAGATAAAAATGAAGCTTTAAGGCAGCAGGACTTTGAATGCACAAAACAGATTGAGCAAGAAAAAAGAGAATGGGAAAAGGAGCGTAAAAACGAAATTTTCTTAGAGGTTATGAGTAGAATAGTTTCTAATCAGAATAATAGTAGTAAGAATGAAAATAAATAGAAATGCAATTTTACAATATATTACAGTGTTTTGCGCTGCAATTACTATATTCATGGCTTATAATAGCTATAAAACAGAATCATATATTAAAGAACGTGATACTCTGATTGAAGAAATGAAGCAAAATAATACTGAAAGGTCTCAACGGATTGATACTTTAGTGAGAACTATAGCTGGTGATATAACATATAAACAAGGCGATAAAATTATGACCTCTAACGAATTGGTTTTATATGTTAATAGCCTTGATAGAGAAATAATATCATTGAAAGATTCTCTTTCTTATTATAAAGCCTATTATAATATGTCCCAAAAACAGTATAATAATGATTTTAAAGTAGAGGAAGTTGCTCCAAATAAGTTAAGATATGTTTTTGTAGGGAAAGTACCGGATTCGACTCAGTATGCATTAATAAAAAACGATTTATTGACAGCACTTGATGAAAATGCTAAAATGAAAGCAGCACTTGATAAATATAATATTATAATCAAAGAGTCAAAAGGTGATTATATTACTACAGATGCCCCTCATATAGACTCTGCTTTAGCATTATTACCTTTCTACAGAGATAAAATAAAACTTAGTAAAGACGGTAAGAAGTGGATAATAACATATACTGCTAAAGAATAAATTTTATTTCAATATTTTCTTTAACAAATGCTTACTATCACAATGCTTAGCCCATCCCATCCAAGAGCATACAGCCTGTTGATATTCTTTTTCTGAGATATCTCTTTTGTTTAGTTGGGCTACTTTGCGGCAAAAGCGTTGCTTTATCCTTTTACGTAAGTACGTATGTGTATGGTAAAATACATAACCCAGAAAATCAATACCGCGCGATGATACCGGAAATATCTGCCAGTTGTGTTTTACCTGTAGGTTCAGGTTATTGTTCAGGTATAATTGTATTTCAAAGAATAAAGCCCTGAGGTAGTCCTTATCATCATGTAGTATTACCATATCATCTGCATACCGGAAATAATATTTTACATGCTTGACCTCCTTAAGCCAGTGATCGAAATAAGCGAGATAAAGATTAGCAAAGTATTGTGACAGGTAATTACCGATAGGTACACCCGGTGCAGAATCTATTATTTCATCCAACAAAGACAACAGCCTATTATCTTTTATTTTCCGACGAAGTATATTTTTTAGTATTGAATGATCTATTGACGGATAGAATTTATGTATATCCAGTTTGAGACAGTATGCCGTCTGTTGCGGATTATCGTGCAATACATGTTTTAGCTTTGATGATGCCGCATGTATCCCGCGCCCCTTTATACAGCTATATGTATCTGCTGTAAATACGGAAACAAATACAGGCTCTAATATATTCATTATAGCATGATGTACAATGCGGTCAGGATAATAAGGTAATTGGTATATTTCCCTTTCTTTGGGATCGTAGATTGTAAATATCTTATAAGGCGATGTCCTGAATGTGAAATTTGCCAGGATATCATGTAAAGATTGTATATTTTCCTTACGGTTAACGTCATGCCGTATTACTCCATAAGACCGGAGCTTTCCTTTTCGTGCTTTCTTATCAGCCAGCATAAGATTGTCAAGGCTGATTATTTTAGTATATAGATTTCCGTGTCGTTTCATGCTTTGCTGGTTTGAGGCGAACCTTCGGATATTCCTACCAATACACCTTTATTCTATGTTATTTTTTGCCAAGTGGCAAGGCCTTTGCTCTTTTGTTTCTTCCCTGCATAGCTGGGAACTGACATTCGTATTCGTATTCGTATAATTCGTATTGTTGAAACGGAAAGCCGCCGACGAAAAACAGCCCCATAAAAGCAAACAGCCCTATTACTTATTCAAAATAGTATCTGTTTTGGGAAGCCCTTAAAGTTACCCTTCGCGGGAATTTGTTCAGCTCTCTGATCTTCCCTAAAACATATTTGATTTCCTGAGAATTGGTAAAGAACTTAAGCGCATCGGAATCACTATCCTCCAGATTGCGCTTGATCTTAACCAGAAACCTGTTACTCCCAAACCGCGTTTTAACATCTTCAAGATAATCAATCACCCAAAAGCTGGTATTAACAATCTTTTGCTGCGTTGTTTCCGAACAATTGAAACGCTTATAAGTAGCATCGGCGGGTATCGAAAGGAATGACAGGCTCCCATCATCTTGTTTTTGTTCCACGTTTACAGATTTAAATAATCGTTATACATATTAATAAATTGAGTGCCAGCGTACGCGGCGAGATCACGGGTTTTAAAGCAAAGCCGGGAACCGACATACGTACTCGTATACGTATAATACGTATCGTAGAAACGGAAAGCCGCCGACGAATCAGAGTAAACCAACCAAGGATAATATTTATATTGGTTATCATTTGTCCAGTCAGGTTCCCAGCCTTCATTCAAGGCTTTAACTATCACCTTTAATTTACGATAGGCTATTTCATCTTTTGTAAATCCAAGTTTACTTAATGATTCATCTGTCTCAGGTTCTATTCCAAGTTCTACACAGGCATCCGCATAAGTCTTCACACGGTCGGTTATTTTACCTGAAAAGAAATCTTTCCCAAAAGAATCCTCCAACATTGCTTTAAATTCCGTAGATGCAGACGGATATAACTGTTTTGCTTTTGTTGCTTCAATTTGTAATGCTTTCATAATTTATTTTTTATCAAATTAGAAAATAGTTTTTATATAAATCTTCGAACTGCTTTGCAGCGTACGCGGCGAGAGCGCGGCTTTTAAAGCAAAGCCGGGAACCGACATTCGTATTCGTAGACGTATAATACGTAATGTCGAAACGGAAAGCCGCCGACGCGCGATCTACATAGAACCAATTGTAATATTTATATTGATCCCAGTCTGCCCAGTCAGGTTCCCAGCCTTCATTCAAGGCACGGATAATAATAGTTAGCTTATAATAAGCCTGTATTGATTTACGGTCTTTCTCCGGCATTAGTTCTACCTGAGGCATAGCAGGCTCAAGTCCTAAAAATTCACATGCACTCTCAAAAGATGTGATCTTTTCTGTAATGTTTAAATTATTTTCCATTTTATTAAGGGTTTTACGATGCCTACCCAAGGCTGTTATCAATCAAATGCTAATGTTAATTGTCTTTTATTTACTATTGTTTTTTTGTTAAGCTCCTCTAGTTGCTTTTTGGCGGGAATAGTCAGATAGTTATTGAATGTTGAATAGCCAATGTGATAATTGGGCTCTATAAGATTCTTATAAACCCATAATTGAGTAGTGCCCCGCTTTTGCTCACGTATGACAATTTCCTGTATCTCAACTATCTTAATCAACAAATTCCTTCTATTATACGCCATAATTCACGAAAAACAGTTATATTTGTGGTGCCACCCAGCCTTTTACTGTTCTTCGGAATGTGAGAGGCTTTTTTTATTCCTGTCGGTATTCTTTCTTTACTTCACCATCAGACGCCCAGCTTAGAGAGGCAGATACACGCACAAGGCCGCTGCCCTTGCATACTTCACACGCTTTGTAATATTCCCCCTTATCCGGGTTAAAGATGTGAGAACGGCCATCTATATACTGCCCGCCCTGTCCGTTGCAAGCCTCACACCTGATGCCGCCTATTTCAAGGGTTTCATTCATAGCTGGCGATGTTGGAGGTATCAGGCTTATTGTTCCATTAATCCGGCTCATATATTCACGTTTTAGATGTTTTGTTTTATTTACTAGGTCGGTTATTGCCATATCGTTAACAAGTAGCAACGCACTTATACGGTTTACCCCATTCAAAATGGCGGGGGCTGATCGATCACACATGCGGCTGATATCCCGGAGTGAGAACCCCGCTTGCCGCAAAAGCCACCAATAAACGTGGCGGGCATCATTTATGCCCGCCTTCCTGTCATCATTTAATAAAACGTCTACTGGTATGTTTACCAATTCTGAGAATCTTGTTATCATACGTTATAATTCCATCCGTTTAACTCATACATCTTTTTTCTGGCCTGTTCTCGGTTAAGGTAATCAATGACCTTAGAGCCCGTTTTATCGTCGTACACAGCCCAACGGGCGCGCAACCGACAGAATGAATAGCGGGGCTTATTAAATGCGCTCATAACCGATTTATTTAAGGCACACGGCCAACGTTTCAACAACTTCAATCTCAAAAGAAACCTTATCAAGACATTTACTTTGCTTTGCGTTGATCGCATCTGGCAGCTTCTTAGAATCTATACTGATTGATATTGCGTCACCCAGTCCGAGGCTGATAGCTTCTTTCAGCCAGTTTACACCTATAACGGCGTCATGGCTTGCCTTTTCCGACACTCTTTTTTCAATACGCACGCCACACTCAAATTTCAATTCTTTACCATCAAACAGCTGGGGGTTGCTGCTTGCATAACCCTGAAGGATAACTTTGTAAGCTTCCGATTCTTTCTTTTCCGCGCTGGCCTTTCCGGCATGTTTCAGATATAATTTCGCGGTTTGTTCAATTTCTGTGCTTTGCACTAATGATTTTTGTTTTGCCATAATTTTATTTATTTACTGATTAAATGATTATTTGCGTAATGCTCAACGATCGGCTGTTCTCCTTTCAGCTGGCATAGTTTTATATTCAGGGCGTTGTATTCGCTTACGATCTTTGCCCAGCGGGACATACTCAACGGCTCAGAAAGTATATTATAACATACTTCAATCTTTGCCTCTACGTTGCTTATTGTTGGTTCTGACATAGCTTTAATATTTTAGATCAGTCCAGTGTATGATTTGGCCTTCGAAATCGGTGTTGAACCATTTCAGAAAATCTTCTAATGATTCAAAGCCGTCATTAATAGCTAATTTTACAATTTCAGTATGTACTAGCTGCCTATTATCCACATATATTTTAGGCTCTCCTAAATAGGTTTCAGAATAATCTATTTTGATATCCTGCACAGATTTACATACTTCCAATCCTTTAATATTCTTATTGAATTGTAAATAGTTTTTAGTTCTTACACCAATAGACAGGTGTAACTTCATTCCGGCTCTCCACCTTTTGCCGTGTCTCATTGTATGCTTTTTAGGGACATACTCGTTAATATACACAATCCCAACGCAGGACAATATCTTTTCAGGAAAGTATGTCGGCTTTCCGTTTACTTCTGTTTTAAATCCTAAAACCATACTATACCTCCTCACTTATTTTATTTAACACATCACCCGCCCATTTATCCAGAAGCGGTTCTTTCTTCCTTCCAAATTTCCGGTACAACTCTTCAAGTTTTTCCAGTGGTATGTCATTAAACAGCTTTACCCCTGCCGCAGTACAGGCTATTTTCTTTATATAGTGGATATCCTTTTTATATCCCTGTATACTTGTGCAGTCGAAAAGGACAGCAATAAGCCGCTTCCGGGCTTTATCCAGATCAGCATTATAAATCTTAGGTTTTATATCCTTTACTGAATATTTTGTACTCCATGTTTTGCCATTGGTTAGCTCTGTGCGCATCCTATCATATAAATGGCGCGAATTCTTATACATTTCGCTAAGGCTCTCTGTGAGGCCTCCGGAGTACTCAAAAATGATTGACTCTTTTATTACATCACCGTATTGCTGATGGCCGTCTATTGTCTTTAAATAGGCGTAAAACCATGTATGAGGATTATTTGATTTCATAACTATTCATTTTGTTTTGCATGAAGTTTTTGAAGTGCTTTGATAATATCTTTTGTCTCACCCTTATCGAATACCATAGATACTATGTTGTTTTCATCCTGATAGTCCTCTATTTGAATTTCAATAAATCTATTCCGTATTGAACCGTCATTATTATCTGATAATGATAATGTGAGGTTTCCTTCTCTATAAATCGTTTCCATATTTCCATTTTTACTTGTTATTATTCCAATATTTAGCTGCTAATTCCGGTACAACGTCCATTTCACCGCCGCCGCCCTCATAGCGATGTTTCACTGTGATACGGCCACCTTCAACCCAGATTTTAACCCCGGCATCGTAATGAATGCTGTCTGCGGTGTTTCCTTTGGGGTCTTTTCCTTTGGCATGGCTCACAAATACAAATGTTTTAAATGGAAATAGCTCTCTTAATTTTTGATATTGTTTGTATGTGATACCCCAATATTGAAGGGAATCAATAATTATTATATCTTCGCTATTCCTTCTATGTAGCCGTTGTATAAGCTGCTGATAAGTTATAAAGGGCAGTAGTTTAAAATTCTTTGACTTATCCGAGAATCCTGCTTCCAGTAATTTGGAAAGAATTGATTTTCCTTTCTTTTCTTCTAATGATATATAGAGTACTTTCCCAAATCCAGTAAGCATGTATGCAATTATAGCACATGCGGTACTTTTACCGTTACCGGAGTTACCCCAGATAATCCATGTATCGCCCTTTTCAGGATGCCCGAATAAGTCATACCATTTACCAATAAAAAGAAAGACCAGAAAATTAATAGTTTTCAGGTCTTTAATACTGTAAGCTCTAGGGAGCCGTTCTGTTTTTTCTCCCCCTGCCATGTCAATAACCTCCCAATCCTAATACATTAGATATTAAACCGACGCTCAGAGGCATGTTTTTTATATCAGCTTCACGCATGGCGGGTACTAATACATCATGCACCTCACGGTAATTGTTGCAGTTGGTTTTTACAAAGTCCTTTACTTCTTTGTCCTCTATTGAGTTCAGGAACAGCGGGAACTTCCTGTTAATCGGTTTTAGTCGTCTTATACCAAATTTTATACGGCTGTAAAACTGAGGCATGCCCGGCTTATTACTGTCACTCATTTTCTTAAGGTTATCCTCCAACTGATCGGTACCGATTAATATAAGGGCGGCTACCCTCGACAGATCATCAAAAAACTCTTTGATAGCACACAGGGCGGCAAGGTTCATATATTCCGATTCATCCCAAATAACCGTCGGGTTATAACCGTCATGCTTTAGCTTTTGCAGATACTTTATTATTTTGCGTATCCTTAAACTTTTGCTTCTTGATTGTCCGGTACCGCTGGCGATCATACCCATGTTAGACTTTAAAGGAATGTTCAGGGCGTCGAATGTTTTATCCAACACATCGCCTACGTTATCCGATTTACCAAGCTTGATTATAAAAACATCATTGGGATATTGTTTCTGAAACAATGCGCTCACATAGCTTTTGCCGCTTCCGGTCTCACCGATGATCACATTTGTTGAGCCATATTTGCGGGCTTCCTCCAAAGTAGCCAATATACGCACCATTTGTTCTGTAGGCTTTGTTTCCCAATAGCTTTTTTCAATCTTATAGCCTATATATTCAGCTATCTTTAAAAACCACTTATCGGCTATATTCTCATGCTTATCGCCACGAATAGCGCTTATATAACTTACATTTACATCTGCATTCTTAGCAAAGTCATTTTGTGACATGTTATGCTGTGAAAGAAAGGCCTCTAAGGCCTCTCTTATCGCTTCTCTTTTGTCTTTATCCATCGTTACAAGTATTTACTTAAATCAACTTTATCTTTTAAATAATCGGCTTCTTTTTGCCCGCTGCCAGTTTCCTCATAGGTAGCCTCAGTCGGTTCACTTATAAAGCGCCTGTCTTTATGCTGTCCTTTACTGTCTGTGATCAGTAGGCCAGCCAAAACACCGCCTTCGAGTTCTTTATCGGAAAGGATCAGATCATTCACCAGCTCAGCGCCTCTTTTACGTTTTTCTGTGATATATTCCCGATCCTGTTTGTTATAGTCCGTTATCCTTTTCCGCTGATCTGTATCGCCATCTTTCAAGTCTTTTAAGGCCATCGGCTGTATATACTTTTCTTCTACCGGAAACCGGAGCTGATCATTATCTTTTGCTACGGCTAAGGCCTTTCTTGTATCCTCCGGATCATAGTAAATAATCCAGCGTTCCATACAGTAATTTCTAAATGCCAGATCGTAACAGTCATAGAAATGCTCTACGCCATCGATGCGCGGCGTCAGTCCCTGACCTTCCAGCCTGTTAGGCTCTGTTTTCTTCCCGAATTTGAAAAGGTAAAGTTCATCGGAAAGGGTAAGCTTGTCTTTTTCTTCCAGATTGTTGAAAGCATTGACGAACTCTGCCCGTTTTGCCTGCCGTTCCATTTCTATGAGCTGTATAAGTTGCTGCCTGCATCCTTCCGCATTGGGAAACTGTTTTTTATGTTGGTTCAGCCATTCGTCGTTAACTTGTTTGTCACGGCTGGCAGTAATATTATGTCCCGCCCAGTTCATCTGTAGCTGGCATTTCTTATTCAGGTCTTTAAAGTATGGCTCTATAACCTTAGATTTCGCGTTTCCTACCTCCGCAGGCGTCCACTTGTGCGCGATAGACTGATACAGCGGCGTCAGGTTTTTCTTCTGGTAATTGTCTGTTTGCAGCTGCCATGTCCGGTAACGCTGCCCGAATAATTCGCGGGTGTGGTTTACGGCATTCTTTAACGCCTCATGGATCAGTTCAGGGCTTTCATTTTCGCCGATGGCATAACCGATCGGATAATTATTAAAAGCGTCCAAGATCACAACGATTGTATGTCTGTGGTGATAAGTTGTAGTGCCGTTCTTAAACTTCTGGTAGAACAGTTCGGCTTTCCATCCGTCGGCAGTCCAGTAAAACAGCGGAGCGCTTGGCCGTTCACGCTTCACTTGCATTGATAGTGTATTTTTATAATGCTTCGAACCCCGGCGCCCGGCTTCGGTGACACGTTTCAGCTTTTTACGCCAAACGCTAACTGTCGAAGCTGTTATTTCTTTCCAATCTTTGGCTCTGGCTATTGCATTATATAAGTCTGCAATAAGCACATTGTCAATATTGCGGCCGTTTCCTAATAGTTCTGTTAATAAGGCCTCTTTTACTTCGCTGTCTATTTTCGCTCTGTTTTTTAGCATGATTTTACCTGATATTAGACTGATGTAACCATCTTTTTTAAACTTGTTATATACTTTCCTTAATCGGCTGGGCGGTAGCGTGTGCGTATACGGGTAATTATCGCCTATCTTTTTTCTTTTGGCATCCATCACCATTTCAGTGATCCCGTCCCAGTTAACACCCTTACCGCCACCCCGCGATTTACGAACTATCAGCGTTTCGCTTATTACAGCATCTATGGCGGCCAGCATCGACGCATTAGATGTGTATTCGTCCTGATGCTGCGGCTCTAAGTGTCTGCCATCAGGCAGGGTGTATTCCTCGAAAAATGAACGGGCTTTCATATCCTCCTGATAGAAAAATTCTATCCGGCTCTGCCTGTCCTCTTTTGTCGGTTCGCCGATTACGTCTACCACTTTATTTTTCACTTCCGGTGGCAGGCTTTCAAAAGCTATAAGAGCCTTCCGGCCGTTCCCGCCTTTCTGTATGAAGTTGAGTTTTTTCCTAAAATCAGTATTTTTATACAGATCAAAAGAAATTGCATTCCAGTCCTCATACAAGGCTTTCGCAGGTACACACAATGTATTGTTCTTTATTTCGTACATACCACAAATATTTAATTGATTATTATTTCAGAAATTAAAAGCCCGCTACCGGATTGTAGCGGGCACTGGGCGTATTCACTTACCGCGTTCACATTGAATGTTACTAGCTCCTTTCAAAAACATTGCGGAGGTAGACGGATTCGAACCGCCA
>QMCD01000764.1_pt1 | contig 21908 bp, 15 predicted proteins | sample 1821841 | NCBI WGS metagenome assembly QMCD01 (sample SAMN01991225, study PRJNA193472) | Termite gut metagenome, whole genome shotgun sequencing project. | isolation source: worker | host: Macrotermes natalensis
CCTTACGTCATCGAAAAAAACGGCCGCGAAGAGCGGGCGATGGATATTTACAGCCGGCTGCTCAAAGACCGGATCATTTTCCTCGGAACCCAAGTCAACGACGAAGTGGCCAATGCCATCGTCGCCCAGCTTTTGTTCCTGCATTCGGATGATCCCAAGGCCGACGTTCACATGTACATCAATTCGCCCGGCGGCAGCGTCACGGCGGGTCTGGCCATCTATGACACCATGCAGTTCATCGGCTGCGACGTGGCCACCTACTGCATCGGTCAGGCCGCCTCGATGGGTGCGCTGCTGCTCACGGCGGGCGCGACGGGCAAGCGTTTTGCCCTGCCCAATGCGAGGGTGATGATTCACCAACCGCTTGGCGGCATGGAAGGCACGGCGGAGGAAATTATGATCCACGCCAAGGAATTCAAGAATATCAAGGCCAAGCTGAACAGCATTATGATAAAGCATACCGGCCACGACCTAGCGAAAATCGAGGCCGACACGGACCGCGACCGCTTCATGTCCGCCGAAGAAGCGCGCGACTACAAAATTATCGATCAGGTGATTGAGAAGATTGGTGGCTAGAGCGTGGCCGATGTTGTGTTGTAGACGGCGAAACTTTCAAGCGTCATGTCAGGCAGCGTCATTACGGCGACGCGGGGCGTTTCAACCCGTTTGAATGCGCCGGGATTGACCAGTAGCGTGTGGCCTTGCTGAAAAAAGGCGGGGCAATGCGTGTGGCCGTAGCAAATCAGGTCCCAGCGGCCTGATTTCAGCTCCATGTCGAAAACCTCGCCTTGATGGCCGTGAAGAAAAGCGATTTTTTTCCCTGCCGACTCCAGCGAACCGAACCAGCCGTGCAACGTGTTACCTGTTTCCGTTGCAAGGAATCTGAGCCGCGGTTCGTCGCCGTCCGTATTGCCCAGCACGAAATGCGTTTCGATGCCCTGAAAAAGCCGTATCACCGCCTCGCCACCGATGTCGCCGCAATGAATAATGACCGATACGCCCTGTCCCCGGAAAATTTCTACGGCCTGGCGTGTTTGCGCAACTTGGCCGTGGGTGTCGCTGATGATGCCGAGCTTGATGTGGCGCATCGCTATTTTTTCACCGTCAATTCTGTAACAATTCGTTCGGCCCCGTAGATTTTTTTCAGCGATTCCAAAATCGCGTCGACATGGACGGAGACGCAACGGCTTTGCGTTTCGCTGTACACAAAATTGTTCGACAGCGAGTGAATGTTGCCGTCAAAGGCCAGACCGACGATTTCGCCCGCCCGGTTGATGACCGGACTGCCGCTGTTGCCGCCGATGATGTCGTTTGTCGTCACGAAATTGAACACCGTGTTCGGATCGAGCTTGTCTTTTGCATCCTTCCAACTTTGCGGCGGATCGAACGGCTCGATATTCTTGTGCGACGCCGCCCTGTCAAACATTCCGGCGATGGTCGTTGTCGGCGGAATTTCCGTGCCGTCGTCTTCGGTGTAACCCTTGACGGCCCCGTAGGAGAGGCGAAGCGTGAACGTGGCATCGGGATAAACGTCGGTGCCGTGCTCCGCGAAACGCCGCCGCGCCAGTTCGGCATAGGCTTCCGTCATGGGATCGGTGACGTTTTTCTCATACTCTGAGCGGTAGTGCCTTGCCAACTGGTCGACTCGCACTGCAAACTGAATCATCGGGTCATTCGATTCTTCAATCGCTTTCGTGCCACCTTCGACGAGGCGTTTGCGTTCGGCCACGTCATAAAGTTTTGTTCCGTGAATCAGTGTGGTGGCCCATTCTTTGGGCGATTTGAAGCCATTTTGCCCATGCGTGGGCTTGTTTCTCGCGTGTGCTGCAAGAGTGTTCGGTCCCATCGCATGTGATTCAAAAAGATGCCAAAGTCTTCCCTGTTCGTACTCTTGAAGCAGGGAAAGTGAGTCGGTCAGTTTTAGCCGTTCAACATCCAGATTAACAGGCGTGTCGGCCAGCAGGCTTGGCAGCAGGGACTCGATTCTGCCTTCCCGGTATTCCTTCAACCGGTCTGTATTGGGTTTTTCCGATTCCTCGGCGATTCGGACAAGCACCCTTGCCCACTGAAATGCCCGCGAGTTGAATGCTTCAGCTCCTTCTAGCAAGTCGTAAGCACCATAACGTACTTGCGCCCAACTACACGCTTCACGGATTTTTCCACCAGGCGATGTCTTGTCTTCCAATTCAACGGCAGGCATATCTCCCCAGAGCGAGGGTGTTTGCAGGCCGTCGAGTTGACCTATTGCACGTTTGCGATAATTCTGCACGGCTGCCAGTTCGCCGGCAATTTTCTGCTTGTTTTCCAGACTCCGGGCGGCGAAGGCCGAATAAATCACCTCACGGCGGAACAATTTTTGCAGCCGGTGCGGAAAATACACGTCCCGCATGAATTCCAAATGCTCTTTCGTGTAGGCCCGGTTCGTCGTGCCGGGAAAACCGGAAACAAAGAGCAATTCGCCGTCCGCCACGCCACCAGTGCCCCACGGCAAATAATGTTCAATTTCCGCCGGCTTGTCGTTTTCGTAGGCTCGGAACAGGCAGGCGTCGAGGCAGAACCGCGGATATTCGTAATTGTCCGGGTCGCCGCCGAAGGCCGCGATTTTTTCCTCCGGTGCCCAGACCAATCGGATGTCGTCGTAAACCTTGTAGCCGTAAAGATGATATTTGCCGCCTTGGTACAACGTGACCACTTCGCAGCGCAGTCCCCAGCGTTCCGCGCCTTTCTGCTCGAACTCGGCGATCAACCTGCCACGCTGAGCAGCAATGTCTTCCGATGCCGCGTCCGCAAGAAGCTCTTCCAGTTCGCCGGTGATGTCGGCGACTTTCTTGAGCACAACCACTTCCGTGCCGGGACACTTGAGTTCGTCTGCCAGCGTTCTGGCCGTGAAACCTTTTTCGAGCAGGTTATTCTCAGGCGTGCTGAGTTGGTGCAAATCCCTTGCCCCGACATGGTGGTTCGTGATAATCAAACCTTGGGGCGACACGAACGCGGCACTGCCCCGGTTGCCGAAGCGACATGAAGCGAACTGGATGTCGGAGAGCCAGTCATCGGGCATCTGAAAGCCGTATTTTTCCCGGATGGCCGCCTCCGGGGCGTCCTCGAAGAGCCACATCCCCTCGTCGGCACGGAGATTTTGCGACAGAAGCAGATAAGCAACAAAAAAAGCGGCGAAGAAATGTTTCATGGTCTCAAAAGAAGGTGTCAGGAGCGTTTTCAGGTGTTCAGCGAAGGTTTGCTACCACTTTTACCTGTTTATACTGCCGTGCTAGCCTTTTGCTTTTCCGCCTTCTCCAGAACGGTTTTCAAGGAATCAAGGAGCTGGGGCAAAATCAGTTCCACGCTGATCGCGGGCACGACGCCGGCCTCGGCGGCACGGGTCACAACATGTGCTCCATCGTAGTTTCCGGGTTCCTGCATGAAAATGAATGGAACAAAAGGGGTCGGCGTTTTCTCACAACACGGATCGTCCTCCGGCGGCGAACAATCGTCGTCAATCCGGGACAAATCAGTAAGCGAGTCGAGTTTGCGACAATACAGGCAACGAATACGTTTGAAATAGGCAAAGGCTGACATGTCCGGTAGTTTGACAAAGCTCAGGTAAATATCATAGTCCGCTGTCGAGGCCATTTTCAGAGCACTCTCCCCGTTCGTGGCCGATTCCACCGTGCAGCCGAAGTAAAACAGTTTCTCGGTAGCACTGGCTCCCACCGACTTGTCCGCAGCGACCAAAAGAATCCGACGCCCACGCAGCATGGGATAGCTGCGACAGTCAATCGCGGAAACGGTTTGGGGAAGCTCCGGGGCGACTTTTCCTCCATGCCTCTGAAAGACCGATTGAATTTCCCTCGCTCGGTGCTGAATGCTTGAAAGGGCCGCCCGCAACTCGTTTCGGTCGTCCAAGTCGCCTTTGCGGAGACGCGCCACCTCTTCCAGTGTTTGGTTGAGCAAAGGAATCGTCTCACGGTAGAGCGTTTCGATGCTGCGGTAAGTCGTATCGATCTGCTCGACGGAAAACAGGTCGAGCGTATGGATCGCGCGGCCTACATACATCGCAAAAGTTTCGAGCAAATTGACATCGTCCTCGGTGAAGGCCCGCTTTTGCCGACTTTCGACATTGAACGTGCCGATCACATTGCCTCCGTAGAGAATCGGTGCTGTAATCGAACTCTGAGCACCGGGAATGCCCTTCAGATAGAAGATGTCATCCGCGGGGTCATCCATTTTGTAACTCCGTTTGTGGTAGGCCACCCAGCCGGTAATGCCATTGTTTTCCTGCGCAACGTAAAGCGTGCGTTGCTTCGCTTCATCGGTCATGCCAATGGCCAAGAGCGGCTCCAACAGTCCCGGAACTCTCGTGGAAATGCGGCGAATTTCGATGGTCGTGAATTGGAGAATTTCTCTTGCGTATCGGCCAATTTTTTCTTTCAGAATGTCCACTCGTTCTTTGGGCGAGCGTGAGAGAACATCTCTTTCTGAAAGCTCCGCAAGTGAAAGGCCTGCCTCGCGGAGCGCGGTCCACTTGCGTTCATGAATCAACTTTTTGTCTGTCACATCATGGAGTTCGACAATAATACTCTCCCAAGTGCCATCGTCGTCATAACAGGGGGCGGAATCCATTTGCAAATACCGCATCGGATTCTTCTGGGCCAGCAATGTTGTGGTCGGGTGACCTGTTCGGTGAATGCTTGATAACGGACTGTAGTCAGGTCCTTGCATTTCCGGCTTGCCTAGGGGATTGAAAAACGGCTGTCCCATCGGAGAATCTTTGGTGACACACCACTCCCGGAAGCGGCGATTGCACCAAACAATGCGGTGCTTCTGATCGATCATGGCCAAGCCTGCCGGTATATTATCGAGAATTTGCTTTTCCATTCCCCCCAGGCCTTTTTTACGTTGATCCGACATGGCATAATCCCCCATCCGCCGTAAACCGAGATATTCCAGTCTCTGCATTTTAGCCTATAATGCAAATTACGCAAGGAGAAATAAATCACTGGCGACTTTACCAAAATCAAGCGGCACAAAAATCTTACAGCAGAAAACCTTACGACAAAAATTACCGCGGCGTGGACGTGTTGTGCCATCGGCTCAAATTTTACGCGGAAAGGAATAGATGGGTAAAAGTTCAAAAAAAGTACGAGTGGATTTTCGGCGGAACCGGACAGAACGGCCACGGAACGATCACTGGACGCGGGAATTTGAGCAGCACGGCTACACGGAGGAATCGGAGGCGGCGGGCGAGCGCATCGCTGCCAAAGGCGAATTATCACGCAAACGCACCGTGGTGGGTGAAAGGGTCGAAACGGGAGAAGCGGGCAAACATGGCTTTGATGTTTTGCCGGAAATTGACGGCAGTGCGGTTTCATCGGGGGCCGTTTTACTAGGCCGGGTGATGCGCGTTCATGGCGTGAACAGCCTGGTGCAAACGGAGGATGGTCGGTTTTTTCACTGCGTCACGCGGCGCATTTTGAAAACATTGGCCACGGACCAGCGTCAACCCATCGTCACTGGCGACCGTGTGCTGTTTCGACCCGCCGGGCATGAAGGGATGATCGAGCGGGTTGAGCCGCGTCATGGAACTCTGGCACGCGAAAGCAAGCACCGAAAACACGTCATCGTCACCAATGTCGACCAAGTGCTGATCGTGGCCAGTGCCGACCAACCGGTTTTCAAACCCAACCTGATTGACCGAATGCTGCTGACTGCGGAGCAGGCGGGCATAAAACCGGTGATTTGCATCAACAAAACCGATCTAGTAAATTTTGTGGATTTTCAACCGATAGTGGGCGTTTATGCTCGCATGGGCTACACGGTTTTGCCGCTCAGCGTGGCAACGGGTTTTGGCATTGAGCGGCTGAGACGCCAACTCGCCGGTCGGGAAAGCGTGGTGACAGGTCAAAGCGGTGTGGGAAAGTCGTCGCTGCTCAACGCCGTCGATCCGAAGCTCGATCTGCGGATATCTGAACTGGGAACGGCCCAAAAAGGCAAACACACGACGACGACATCGGAACTGATCCAGCTTTCCTTCGGCGGCTATGTGGTCGACACGCCGGGCATCCGCCAGTTCATGCTTTGGGACATCATTCCGCAAGAGGTGTTTGGCCTGTTTCGCGATCTCAGACCCTACGAAAATCTCTGCCATTTTCCCGACTGCACGCATTCGCACGAGGACGAGTGTGCGGTCAAAAATGCCGTGGCGGAGGGGCGGCTCGACTTACGACGTTATGAAAGCTACCTGTCGATCCGATTTGATTCATAGCCCACTGAAAGCACAAGTGCCGGGGACGGAGTTCCACCGCTTCGGTCAGCGGCACGACGGGCGGCTAAAATGCCAACGGATGGCAGAAATTGTTTTTCGTTGTCCTCCGAATCGTGTTTGTTAAAAATTGGCCATCACATCAATAAAAAAACAAGGAGTCACAAGGCGTGAAAGACCTCGAATGCCGAGAAGAACAAAGACGGTGACATTTGAACGCAAGCCGTTACAAATCAATAGCTTGCGACTCGTCTTTCTGTCTTGCACGCAATGTTTTATGCCTTCTACGGAGCCAAGGATGTTGCCACGTCCTGTTTATAAGCCACCGCCGCCGGGAGAAAGCCGACAATCGATGCCAACACAACAAGGCCGGGAATCAAATAGATTTCCGCTATTTGAACGCTGAAACTGCTCACGACAATACCGGTGTACTCGGAAATCCACGGTCCCATGCCGCCGATCAGTAAATGTCCGAAAACCAACCCCAGCACGCCGCCACCGAGCGACAGTAGAATCGATTCCAGCAGGATAATCGACATAACCGTCAGCCGTCTCGCTCCCAGTGCCCGCATCACCGCGATTTCCTGCTTGCGTTCGCTCATTGAGTTGTAAATGCTGACCATCATGCCAATGCCCGCCACGACCACGACCAAGGCAGCAAGAAAAATCAGCACCATCTGGATATTGCCGATAATGCTGCTGAGCAGCGTGGAAATTTCCCGCACCGGCGAGACGGCCTGGACATCGGTCGTCTTTTCCAGTGTTCGAGGCAGTTCTATGGCATCGATGTTGACAAAAGCCCGTTCTTCCAACAACGAGGCGGGATTGAAGTCCGGTGCATTCGGGTCGATGGCTTTACCCTGCGTTCCGGCGGGACGCTGAACGGTGTCCTGCTTGGTCATCAGCAGGATCGCAGAATACTTTTTTTCGTCATGCTCGTGGCCGTCTGCGCTGTGACTTTCTCCTTCTTGGTCGACGTGGTCATGCATGTCATAGAACCCGTGAATGTTCACGAAAATGGCGTTGTCGTTCGGCGTTCCCGTGAGGTCCAGTATGCCCACGACCTTGAACGGCTTGTGATCGTGACCGATGCTGGTGTCTTGGGCTGCCTCCGGTTGAAAGGTATCGCCGACTTTCAGTCCGGCGCGTCTGGCGGCCCTGGCCCCGACGACGGCACTGAAATCGTCGCCACCGTCGAGATTTGTTCCTGTGGCGAAGCCGTAAGTTTTGTCACCCATGTATTTCAGTTTCGTGAAAAACTCCGGCGTGGTTCCGACGAGGGGCGCGCCGCGGAAATGGTGGCCGATGGAAACGGGAATCGCCTCCTCAACGATGTGCGACAGTGTGCCGCGTTGGAACATTTTGAGATAGCTATCGGGCACGTCGCCGACCGGCGGGCGGAGATAAAACACGGTGCTGAGCACGACATCCAGCGGCGAGCCTTTGCCAGAGACGATCAAATCGTACCCTTGAGCACTTTTGTTGAACGAATCGCTCAAAACGCCGTGAATAACAATGACCGTGACGATCAGGGCCACGCCAAGCGACATTGAAAAGGCCGTCAGTATCGAAGAAAGCGAACGAAATTGGATGCTACGCCAAGCGATTTTCCAGAGAGGCATGGTAGTGATGGATAGTGGTGAGTAATTGGTGGAGAACGGGAAGGTCGTGGGATTCTACCCCGGAAAAAGCGGGAAGTCAATTCGATTCCCCTTTCGCTTGTACCCGGCCTGTGCTTCGCAAGGCCGCCATGACAGCCGGAGGTATGCCCCGCCTATGGGAGGTGACGAAATTATTTTTTCGTCTTGGCCTGTTCCTCGAAAATTGCTATGCTCCTCCATCGTTGGTGAACCATTGACGGCATTCTTTCAAGGTACATTTTTATGAGCATCATCACAGAAAACCTAACTGCATATAGCGTTCATAATTCCGCTTCCGAGAAGACTCATTGCCATGTCCGCTGGATGGTGCGGCGAGATTTTTCCGAAGTGTTGGCCATCGAAAGCGATGCGTTTGAATTTCCTTGGAAGGAAGAGGATTTTCTAAAATGTCTTCAGCAGCGGAATTGCATTGGCATGGTTGCGGAATGCGCAGGCCAAGTCGTGGGTTTTATGATTTATGAAACGCCGAAGAACCGCATTCACCTGCTGAATATGGCGGTGGCCCCGAAATTCCGGCATCAGGGCGTGGCCAGCCAAATGATTCAAAAGCTGGTCGGCAAACTGAAGAATCAACGTCGCAACAAAATTGTCACGGAGGTGCGTGAAACGAATTTGCAAGCACTGCAATTTCTGCGCTCGCTTGGATTCCGGGCCGTACTCGTGCTCAAGGATTTTTACGAAGACGTGAACGAAGACGCTTACGTCATGGAGTACCGCCCCTGTGATTCCGACCAGGAAGGGTATCAGCCTGTCAACAGGATCAGCACAAGAGTCGCCGGGTGAATATTCCTCTCCGCGTAAAATTTGGGCCGATGGTGCAACCGCCTCCGTTGCGTGCCGCAGCTTCCTTGGCTTTGCTACGCCCGGTCGCTGCTACGGGCCATTTTTTGTGCGGAGGGCAGTAGCTAGTCCAAAACCAGCCCGGCATAGCCCACAACGCGGTCCGTATCGCCGGACACGGCGGCACTGGTCGTGTAGCCGACTTCATCGATTTTGTTCAGTCGCCCCAGTTTTCGCAGCGATTCCATGACGAAAACCATCGGAACAATGCCACACATCGAAATCTGATTTTCCAGCACCGTCGCGTAGGCCAAGTCCGGCCGCTTTTCCGCCACTGCTTTTTGAAGGGCGTCCAGTGCTTGCCTGTCGACACGGCGCGTCGTTTCTTCGTTTGCAAAATGATTCATGTCCGACGACACGATCAAAAGCGGCGTCTCGTCCAATGATTCAAGAAAAGCGGCAAACTGAGCCGCCGCTTTTTGCAGCAAAGGCCACGCTGTCAACGCCATGACCAGCCCGACAATTTTCACGTTGGCCATTCCCGTGGGAGCAAGTCTTGCCAAAATCGGCAGTTGCACTTCGATGGCATGTTCCTCGGCATGGGCTTTACTGTCAAATTCACAGAAATCGACCATGTTGACCAGCGATTCCGCCAGCGCAAGATCGGATTCAATGCTCATGCCCGGTAACGTCCATGTTTTGTTCGGCGCGACGGCCCAGTCCACGCCGCCCGGTCTGTGTTTGGGAGCCAAAATGATCACCCTGTTCGGAATTTCAACGCCGGCCAAGGTTTGCGCCGCCAGTTTGCCGGAATAAATCCAACCGGCGTGCGGAACCATCACGGCACTGACGCGACGTTTGTTCGCTGAAACGCCATCCAGCACCGCACCGGCCAGCATCTTGTCCAGCTCCGCGTTCATTCGCTCCGCATCGGCGGGATAAAAGGCCCCAGCCACAGCGGCAGGCCGGTTTTCCGGGCCGCGAATCGGTTTCGATACGGAAGTCAGGAACAGTTTCGATGTGGTTGCGGCGGTTTCAAACGAAATCACTTCGGCAGTGTCCAAATCATCCGGTTTCAAGAAGTCGACCGTGTCCGCCAGAATTTCTTCGATGTCACGATTCGGATCGAATTGCACGACCCAGCCTTGCGGCGAGGACAGCATCAAGCTGCGAAAAGCACTATCCAGCGAGGAAATATCCTGTCGGGCCGCATTGCCGTGAATCGTCGGGTCCCAAAAAACGGCCACGTCGATTTTCGCTTCGCGCACCTCAGATAGCGTGGCTCCGATGCGTTCGACTTGTCGGCCCAGCACGCGCAGCAGTTCAACGACGGCCCCCTGCAAATGCACGTCGGGTCTCACGGAAATTTTCGAGCAAACCAGCGGTGGCCGCTCCGGTAGCGTGAACATCAACGACACGCCCGACACGTTGCCGTCAAAAAGACCGGGAAAATAGTTAGCCGGCGCGATGCCTTCGACCATGCCACGAAAAGTGTGCAGACAAATTTGACGAATATCTTCCGTTTCTGAAATGGATGGCCCCGGCACTCGCGGGCCGAGCCGGTTGAACTTGGCCGCGAAAATCATTTCATCAGCCGTCTTTTTGTCAATATTTTCCGTCGCGGCAAGCGGACCGGCAATCGGTCTGCCTTCAAAAATATGCAGCAATGCCCGATCATCAAGCCAAGCGTCGGTGGGTAAACCGGCTTTGCGACAGACAGCCTCCAGAAATTGCCTCGCATCCATGCCATAATCCAAGGCCACGCCGGGCAGCAGCAAACCTCGGTTGCCGCCGCGCGCAATCTGAAGACCATGCTGACCGACGATGACGGCCTTTGCCCGTTCTTCGCCCCGTGCGGCGACCCGCTTCATGCCCCAGAGCAACCAAATTTCCATGTCCAGCTCAAAAAGTTCGGCGGCGGCCAGCGGCGGAAAACGCGGATCATCTTTCGACGCATGGATGGCGGCCTGCTCCACGGCGTCACCCAACGGCATTTGATCGGACATCGTGCCCATGCAACTTCGCAGTTCGCCGTTGCGTTTCAGACTGACAAACGCGCCGAGCAGTGGCACGGCGGCGATTTCCGGCACTTGCTCCGAAATGCGTTTGCCTCGCGTTCCCGTCACAATGGACGCGATACGCCGGCCCGTGGCGTGAAAGAGAGCAATTTGTTGATCTTCAGATAAGTACGGTTCGGACATGAGCGAGTAGGTGTGGGGCGTGAGCCGCAGGTGCAACGAAGTGCGGACGAACACAAAGCGTCATTGTCCAAAAATTATTCGCCATTGTCAACATTGTGGGCGAATCGGCCTAGCAGGGGATTTTGCCCCGTAGCAGAGGCGGAAGAGCAAATGCCCATCGTTTCTGCCCATTACCGCAGCGTACTTCCGTGGTATCGGGCATTGAAAACGCTCGGATCAAAGGGATCGTCCGAGGGGGCTTGGCTTTTTTGCTGCACGTCGTTTGCCGTTACGGCGGTGTTTGGCGTCGTGGCCGATTTGGCCAGATCGGAAAAGGCCGGCGGAAGCCGTGGCGAGTTTTGCGGTGGATGATTTTGTGTTGCAATCGCCGTGGCATCGGCCTTTTCAGGCTTTCCGGCTGCTTGGTGATAATCGAGCGGCAATTCTTTGGCGGCCAGCTGAATCCACTGAATGACATTGTCGTACTGTTTGGATTCAACGGAATACGCCGGTTTTGCTCCGCCGTGAAAAGTCACCATCGCGTTGAGAATCGGACTGTCCGTGGGATAATCGAGATTGATCCAAGGCATGATCGCCTGAAGATTTTCATACGTGGTCGTGCCGATGAGCTGGCTGGGTTTCGCCAGTTTGAAGCGATTTTCACTGTTGGTGCCATGACAATCCGCCGCCGCGCAACCGGCCAAGAGTGCCTGCTGAACTTTTTTCGCATATTCCTCGACCACGGATTTCGGAAGATTGGAAGCCCAGCGACTCAATTCCGTTTCGTCCTTCCGCTCCAAGATTGCCGCACCGGAGAGTCGCTGCTTTTCAAGCTCATTGCCCGAATCATCCGTCCCCGCCTTGTCGGCGGCTGCCGCTTCCTGTAGTCGCCGACGAATCACGCCGGCCAGCGTAGAATTTGGAGCAACATGCAGTGCTCGTCCATATTCAAACAGGCTTTCCTTGGTTAATCTGTGGCTGAGGCACCATTCAGCGAGCTTCATAAGTTCATTGCTGTTGGCGGCATCCACCGAATTTTTCTTGTACCGGTAAATGTCCTGTTTAGTCTGGCCTACAAACTCCACATTGGTTACCGGAACATGAATTGTGCCAAAATCAGTCCGAATGGCAAAATTTTTACCCTCCGCCGTCGCCGTGCCTTCCAAAAGAAAGCCGGTCCGTAAAAGGTAGTATTTCGTCGCCGTCGCATCCGCTACGACAGCCGTATGTCGGGTCTCCAACGGAGGGGCCGTGCCTTGGCTTCCATAGCCATTCCAATTGGGGTCGGCCAAACACAAGGCCGGGCAAAGCAGGAAGAACGGGAACAATAAAAGAGTACGTTTCATCTGACGCGATCTGGTAAGGCTGAATAGAGGCAGCGCAGTATAACGATGCCCGCTTTTCCAAACAAGAGCAATTGGCGTAGGCGACTTGTCGACAACGCAGATGGCTTGGAGGGGAACTTGTTTTCTCTCTCGAAACACACTATACTTGGCCGGCTCAGGGCGGTGGTTGGCGATGTAAAATGTGAAGAACAGCCCATACGGTGCCGCCCACGGTGCTACACCCAAAATGTCAATACGGAGCGATTTCATGTCCACTTCTTCTGATCTTTCCTCTTCGTCTTCCATCGACGGGCACGGCGGGCATGTTCTCGGCGATGGTCGTAGTGGTTCCGGTGTCGGCGATGTCGACCGGCAGGTGGACTTGGAAGCGTTGACAAAGAACATTGACGAGCTTGAAGGGCTGGCTTCAAGATCGGTCGAGCAAACCGCGCAACTGGCCGAGCTTTATGTGGTGCTGGCAACCTGCGGAGGCCGCGACGGCGATGATTTGGACGCCGTTATCGGGCCGCTTACAAAGGCCGCGAAACTTCTTGAGCGAACGCTTGAGGAAAACGAGGACGACGGAATTCGATGCTCGCTTGGCAATGTCTACCTTCATCAGGCCGAGGTTTATGACGACTACGATCACATTGAGCCGGCCTTGGAATACTACGAAAAAGCCATTGTCGCCTTCCAACCCTTGGACGACAAAGGAGATGGGGAGGCGAAGTACGACATCGCGGGAATCCGTTTGAACCGGGGAATGCTCTATCACGAAATGGGGGAATTCGACAAGGCCAAAGCCGACTTCGATGCTTCATTCATGGCTTACAGGGCCGTCGAGAAGATCAGCGACATGGACACCCGGTACTACATGGCCAAGGTCAGCATGGCCCAAGGTGACCTGTTTCGGGACATGGACGAAACGCTTGAGGTCGTGGTCGATGTCTACAATCGTGCCATGCGACTGTTCGTTGAACTGATCGACATCGGGCAGATTGAACATGAGCGCGATTTGGCCCTCGCTCTTTTGGGGCGTTGCATGGCAACTTATGAGAGCAAAAGCGATCAAGACGCCGAATCCGGCACGGAGGAATCGGACTGGCTAGACAATGTGCTCCTCAACATCGACAGGGCGGTGGAAATTTTTGACAAGGTCGTGGCGGATGGTGTTGAAGAAGCCCGCGACGATTTGTTCAATGCTCTGCTTTCCAAAGGGGCGATTCTACTGAATTCCGAGCAATACGAGGATGCGGCGAGCATTTTCGACCGGGCCATCGCCGAGTTTTCCGATTTTGCCGATGATGTGGACCCGATACTGTCGAATCATTGTGCCGCGGCCTTTGAGAATCGCGGCATCTGCTCGTTGAACCTCGGCAAACCGGATGATGCCGTTGTCGATTTCGATCAGGCGATTCGCATCAGGGAAAGAATCGTTTCGGACGAATGCGATTTGGACGAGGATTCAAAGGCGGTCTTCATTTCAGGGCTTGCCACCACTTATGCCAACCGGGCCAACGCCTATTCCAGCAAGGGCGACATCGACAAAGCGCAAGCGGATGGTCGCCACGGTTTGGACTTGATCCGGTCGATTGGCGTTGACCGTGCCAATGACGCGGAATTGCGGGAAATCGAACAACTGTTTGAAAATCTGCTCACTCAGTGGAAATGAAGCGAAGATAGGCCGGCTTAAAAATATCCGTTACTGAAAACCGAGACGGAAGAGTTGATCTCGGAGACTGGTGTCTTCGAGCAGATTCTTCTGGATTTTTTCGATGGAATGGCGGATCGTGGAGGGATCGCGGTTGCCAAAATACTTCGCTATCTCGTTCACATGCAAGCCCGCCTGCCGTCGAGCGAGAAAAATGGCAATGCTTCGTGCCAAGGATACCGTCTTGTTGCGAGAACCGCCGCGAAGCTCCGACAATTTGAGAGAAAAATGTTTTGCCGTCCTTTTGGCCAGCGCGTCCATTGTCGGGCGATTGTTCTTTGTCTTATTCTTCAAAAACTCCTTGACAAACGAACCGTCGACACGAATGCCTTCCGCGTCGGCCTCGAAACACATTTGTGCAAACGCGCCGTACAACGAGGGGATCGTCAACGGCAACGCCAATGCCGCCGATGCCAAAACCGATTCCGGTAGTTTCCGTCTGAACGCCGCCGCTATGTCGCGTAGAAAGTGTTTTCGCACCTCGACACCGGGCGGAAGCACGGGTATCGCCGTGCCGCCCAGCAATCGGGCTGTCAAAGCGGGAAGAATAGGTGGCGATTTTTCCTTTCCGACCGCACTAACCTCACTTGGCAAAGAATCGGAAGACAAGACCGGGATTCCTCCCTGTTTGCATAGAGCGTCGAGCGTGTGTAACAATTCTTCCTGCGCCCAAGGGCAGTCGTCAAGCAGATTCAAGTCATCAATCAACAGCAATGCCGCCTTGCGATAGCGATGGCGAAAATCTTCCGGCGTTTTGGTGTCCAATGCGTCGGAGAATTGCCGGGCAAAATCCCGCGCCGACAGAAGATAGGCGTGACGCTTCAAGGCCGCCGGTTGATTGGACCGCCACGCTTCAAGCATACCCCGGAGAAGATGCGTTCGGCCTACGCCATAAGGCCCGTAGAGAAAAATGGGGAGACGATCCGCCGATACTTTGCCGTCGACAACCCATCGAACGATAGGCTCTAGGGCATAGTTTTCCGGGCCTATCAAAAATCCGTGCTCGACAGGGGAAAAAATCGTTCTCGCCGTTCCCTCGCCTTCGTATTCCAGCGGAGGGCCGGAAAACGGAATGATGTGAATTGTATTGATGGCGGCACTCATGGATCATTCTCTGCCCATCAGGGGCGTATGCTCGCTCTTTTCCACTGTTCAATTTCTTGAATCACGGTCTCCATAACGCGCAGCTCATCAGAATCGATCGCTTGAAAATGTTTTTGGTACGGCTGCGATCCTGAGGTGGAAACATAACAGGAAAAACGAAACAATTCTCCTTGATTCCCCCACTTTTCAAGCCGGTAATACCGCGCATCAAGTTGCCTAAGCCTCGCTTCCAATTCGGAATAATTACGCGTGGTCGAGGTCGCCAACGGCTCCGATACGGTGGGGTGCCACGGAACACTTTCTTGTGGGATCGATGTGGCAATAGGTTGGCTGTTCGATTCCAAGTCGTCGTCCGCCGCCGCCATCAGCTTGATGACAGGCTCTGGTACGTCGGGCAAGAACTCCGGCAGAGAATCCGGTGCGGGCAACGGCTCCAAGTCGGCTCTTGCCACATCAGTCGCCGTGGTCGTCGGCATGACGGGCACGAATTTCGTTACATCCGACAATTCCTTGGAAGGCTCGACTTTGTCTTTGGCAAAAATGCTCTTGGGAATCATATTCCAACAGACGGCCAAGCCCGGCACGGCAACAAGGGCTGCCAACAGAATTCCTGCACGGAGAAAATGCACAAAAATCGATTCTCGCTGTGGTTCCATTAAAAGAAAGGCTGTAAAATGTTGTGCCGTTTACGGTTGCTCGTCGTTTTGTCGCTCCAGCCACTACCAAGGCACTTCCATCATGCCGACAACTTGATCGGCGATTTTGTTGATCGCATCCTGTTCCATGGTCAATTCCGAGTGGCCAAGTTCTGCAACCATTGTACCACTGGCAGTGATATTTCCAGTACCGTCGTTCCAAGGAATCGTTTCCGAGTGCGTCAGGTCACGATTGCGGCGATCTCTCCATTTCACTTCCACAGCCATCGTCCCCGTCTTTTGCCGCGGGTCGCTCCAATTATTGGACAACGAGGCGTATTGATCTCGGCTCACGATTTTTCCTTCAAGCGTGCTATCCGCCGTCGGCCTGCCGATCACTTTATACGAAGATCGTGCTTCGATCCGCTTGCATACCGCTTCGGTCAGTCTTTCCGCAAGGTCGCGCCGCGATTCATCTGCCGAAAACACCGGCACGTAGACCGTCCTCACGTCCTGCCCGAAGAGCGACCTTGCGCCGACCTGATAGCCCAAGCCCAAGCAACCCGCCGTCGACAGGATGAGAGGCAGGCACAGCAACACGGCGAGGGCGTGATGTGCCCAAGGCCACATGGCCCGGCTCGTTTTCTTCTCACTATTCACGATTCACTCTCCACAATCAACTGCCTAGAGCGATTCCAATTCTTGTGTACGGCGGTGAGTGTCGATGCGTAACGACCGACGGGAGCGGTAGGACCGTACAGAATTTTTGATTTGCTCTAAATGCTTCCTCTCGGTTTATAAAATTTTCTGAAAAAGTCGAGTTGATTCGGCTGGGCGGGCTTGTGCTTGATTTGCTCCAAACGAATCCGCGCTCGTTCCGCAAACGGCGTTTGAGGGTATCGGTCGAGAATTTTTTCGTACTGCAATCGTGCAGCACCGAACTGGCTCTTTTTGTCCCAAAATTGGCCTGTCACCCACTCTTTTTCCGCTTGGCTCGTGATAATGGCTTCTTTTTGGGCCAATAATTCCTCCCTCGATCCCGACTCCAGCTCACCGCCGAACTGCGCAAGTGCCCTGTCCGCCAACTTGCCGGCCTCATCCAACGTCGTACTGCTATGCTCCGCGCCCATGTAAGCGTTTGTGCGAGCAATGACCTCGTATTCATGCGCTTTCACAATGTGCTTGCTGAGTGGATAATTTTCACGAAGATAACCGTAATATCTGGCCGCCTCGTCGAAATTCGGATCACCCTTGTATTTTCCTTTGACAAAATACGCCGAGGCCAGTGCCATCACGGCATCGTCCGAAACCGGGCCGTTCGGATCGTTGATAAAGATCGTTTCATACGCTTTTTTCGCATTGCCGAAGGTGTCAAATGTCGGTCTTGTCCGATCTTTGCGCGACATGTTTGTAAAACTCACGCCGCGCTGATCCTCTTTCTCCCAAAATCGTGCGATGCGGAACAGGCGGCGAACCGCGTTGTCGACATGCTTTGAGTGCTGGTAATTGATGACCAATTTCTGGTACGCCGTCATCGCTGCGGGATAATTGTCTGCGAAGAAATAGCATTCTCCCGCCAAATGCAGCGAATCTTCCTCGATAACGGAGTTGGGCCAGCGTTTGGCGGCCTCTTCAAATTGCTTCGCCGCTTCCAGCCAAAGTTTTTGGTCTTTTGGGTCGGGCTTTTTATTCCGAATGGGATCAAGGATGTCATTGCCTCTTTTCATGGCGGCGGTGGCTTTCGTTTCGTCAGGCCCCATGCCCATCCAGTCACGAACTTTCGTAAAAAAATTCACGGGGTCCAATACACCCCAGTCGAAACCTTTTTCCTGTTCCTTTTCCCAGTCGTATACAGGCTCGGTGTCGATGACCGTTTTCACGTCAACAAGACTCACCTGCCGGATGATGTCACGCTCTGTCATGCCCGTTTTTTGCCGCGTTTCAAACGGGCCATTCCATTTTTCCAGCGGCTTGAGATAGTCCGGCGTGCCGTCTTGCGGCTTTGCGGTGGCCAAGGCTTCAAGCCGCGCACGTTCCCGCTCCGCTTCCTCTTTCTTGGCCGCCTCCTCAATGGAAACAGCATGATTCACGCCCGCGTCAGGATCGGCAAAGCTCCAAGGAGAGTTGTCGGCGATGGCTGGAATCTGCTGCACACCGGCAAACGGATCATGCAGAGGAGGCGAACTACCCACCGGAATGTCCTTGGCCTGATGCTCGGCGGCGGCTTGCAACGGTGTGGGCGTTGGCAAAGCGGCACCATAAACCGATTGGGCCGGTAGCGGCACGGCCGCAGGTGGCACTGTCGCTGCCGGTATCGGAGCGGCGTTCAAGAACGGATCAACCGGAGCTTGACCACGCAGTACTTGCCCAGACGATACCGTTTGGTTTGTTGCCAACAGATCGACAGACTTCTTCGGCGTCAACCAACCCTGTTCCGGGCGGGTGAGCGATTGGCAACCGGCCATCGCAAAACAAATGACCGTGACGAAAAAATAATTACGCATGAACATCCGTGTTCGTAGCTGTGTTTTGTGAAAGTGTCTTTTTCGCCATTTCCGTCCGATCAGGTCGGGGACAGGCTCAAGGAACTATGCCTCATACGCAAGGGTGACGAAAAAGTTCTATCTCCTAACTCCTCACTTCTTCCTTGTCACTCTCACTAATAAATTTCAAATACTCAAACAACTTCGGCCTCCTGCCGAGCAGTTGACTGACATAGTGATTATTCAGGCCCCGGATTTCGCCCAAAATGTTTTGATCCAAAGGCCATCGTTTCCAATTTTCCGACCGGTCATTCGGATCGGAAAGTCTTTCAAGGACTTTCAACGCCGCCGGGGAGACGAACATTTTCTGCCCACCCAGACCGGCCTCACGCATTGCGCTCATGCAACGCGAACAAATTACGCCGCCCTCCAGCAGACCAAACGCAAGCCGCCGCCCGACTCTTTCCGCCGCATCGGGATCAATCTTCTTGCCACATTCCACGCAAGTCCGCAACGAAGGCTGATGACCGATGTGCTGGAGAAAAAGTCCTTCAAAACGGATCAGGCTCCGCATCACAAAAGTGCCTTCTTCCAGCCGGTGCAGCAACTTACTGGCCATACCGTAAATCGCCGGATTCGGGTCACCGATCTCGGTCAGTCGGTCAATCAGTTCGACGACATAATACGCCCCGTAAAGCCCGGCCAGGTTGTTGCGTTCGACTTTGAAGCGGCGAACCAGTTTGGATTCCGTCAGCAAATCGAGCGCATCACCCCTTTTCTGGAGGAAAGATACACGAATTCGGGCAAGGATGTCAAGAGAAGATTCGAAGGGGCTTTTGAGACGCCTCCCGCCTTTCGCCAAAGCCTCGATCTTGCCGTATTCCCGCGTGTACAGCGTCACAATGCGGCTCGTTTCGCTAAAATCGACCGTTCGCAAGACAATGGCATCGGCATGGTGCATAAATATCTTGGAAAAAGAGTCGGGAATACGGTGTCGGTGAAATATGTGTCGCAGTCCCCGGCATTTTATTATTCTACTCCAACAGACTCTTCAATCTCTTATTTTTCTCTTCGACCGTTTCCTGCCGAATTTGCCGCTGCTGACGCAAAATGGCCCGGAGCATATCAATCGCTTCATTAAAACTCTCCATCGTAACCATGCTGTCACGAATACGCCGCATCTTTTCGAGCAGCTCGTCAAATTGCGTTACGGTCTCTTGTTTCTGCCGCACGGCCAGGCTGCGCAGCGGTTGGTCCCGGCTGGCCAACGCACCGGCCAGCGTGGCGTCCAAAATTTTGACGAGATTGTCCAATGCGGGAAAATCCGTATCAACCAGTCCTTGCAAGGGAAAAACGATGCCGCCATCGAGCCGGGTTGCATCGTCGTCCGTGAAAATGCGATTGTTGACCATCTCGGCCCGAATCAAGCGGAACGATTCGATCATGGTTTTGATTTCGTAACATTCCTTTTGCGTGTCTCGCAGCGAACGGGAAATGTTGTACCGGGCCGCTTCGCCTTGCTCTTTCGTGATCGTTTCCAATAGGGCTTTGCGTTTTCTTGCCAGTTCAGCTTCAAGTTCTTCACGGCGCAGGGCGGCGTCCTGACGGTTGCGGCTTCGATCCATGTCTTCCTCCACCGGCAACGTCAATTTTTCCGCTTCCGCGGCCAGTTCTTCCGGCACGTCGAGTCCAATCGTTTCAATAAGTTCCTTGGTCAATTCCACTTCACCGAGGAGCACGTCAAAACGCTGCCGCAGTGCAATTTCGCGGACTTCAAGCAAACTCCGCAGCCGCTCCGGCGTGACCATTTCCAGCGACCAACGCGGGCCTTGTCCGGTTTGACCCGCCGCGTCATTCAGATTAAAACGGTCCGACGCTTCAATCCACAGCGTCAATCCATCGCCGGGCAGGGCATCGCAGTCCGCAACGGAAAACGATTCCGATAACGGGAAAACCGTTTGAGTTGCGCCAAGACCAGTGATCGGGACGGTTCCGCCGCGTGCGGCCTGTTCCACGGCGTCGCTGGTCGCGGAACGTTCTACCTCGTAACGAAAAGCGGCAGCGGCAATTCCGTAATCGTCGGAAATTTCTCCCGTGGCCGGCAACACGGCATTGGGCGTGATCGCGCTGCCAACGCCGTCAAGCCGGGCCGTCACCAACGGCGGATTGTCCCGGAGAACCGTAAAATCATAACGAATCGGCCTGCGGTTCCGCAACGAATCCGTGTCACGAAGATAAAACTCGATTCGCGTGTCTCGACGCAATGTTTCCATTCCGTACTGAAAAGAGCGAAATGCCGGAGCGGACTCAAGAACGGGGGCTGCACTCCTCGCCACACCCCTCTCCCTAGGGGAGAGGAGATTCTCGGTACTGCCTCCATCGGTATTCACAACCCGTTCTTTCCCGTCCGTCACAACGGCAGCCTCGGTCAAATCCTTGTTCGCCGTGGCCTTCATCGTAACGGACGTTCCATCCGGCACGGTCGCACGATTCGTGGCTGCAACGGTACGCGACGGCCTGTCCATGTACGGCGGAAAGTCTTGTGTCAGTTTTACTTCCGTCAACATAGGCGACGGCACGACTTCGATTTCAAGGCCCGCTATCGTGCTGTCCGCGCCATGCACGGAAAACGGCAGCGTTTCGAGCAATTCGGAAAACGTGTGCGAAAAAACACGAAAACCGTCGCCGGCGTCGAGACGAAACTGATCGAGTACCACCGTGCGAAAACCGGTTTCGCTGCTGCCCAGCCGCAAGCGAATCACATCGGGAACTAAGGGCATGGTCGTGCTCGCTTGAACGATCAACGTGAACGAATCACCTCGACCGACGCGAACTTTGCCGTCTTCAAAATCGACGACACGCAGATGCGAACGCCGCGGCCAGTCACGGCTTGACAAAAGAATGTTACGGGAAAACCAAATCTCCGCCGTTTCGGAAAACGTTGCACAAAAGCCGATGCCGACTCCAAGTGCCGCGACCGACAAAAAAATTCTGCTCGCCAAACGACCGTAGCGGAAAATTTTCCGGTGATCGACCCGCCTGATCCCTTCCGCGGCCTGCCGCACGGTTTGCTCAAACAGTGTCTGATCAAAGTCGCATGAATCGCCCGGTTCCACGGCAGTCACGAGCGATTCGTTCAGGCCGGGCACGAAATGCTCCACGACAAAAGCCCACTGCTCATCACGAATTTTGGCCGAAATTCCGCGAATGATCCGCCGCCAGATGACATAGCTCGCCAAAACGACCAAGGCGAGCAGCAGAACGGCACGCAACGGCAGCGAAAATTCAAAGAAGCGATCCAGAGCCAAATCGCCGGCAAGAAGCAGAATCGTGGCGGACACCGTGATGGCCAGCCCATTGAGCAACATGTAATTTCGCAGCGCGCGGCGCAGTAGACGCAACTTTTCTGCAATGATCGGCGGAAGTTTCGGCGGCGGCGACAGATTCATGCTCACAGTATACCCAGCGTTGCATTCCGCTTCAAGCCACACAATTCTGCCCAGTCCGCCTGAAACGGTTTTTTCGATTTTGCCAGCCAGCGAGAAGGAATTTTTTGCCAATTTTGCCCAAAGCAACGCAAGCTCACTGATTTTTAACCTATGGTATGCCAGTGGGATTGTTTCGTCAGAATCTAGGAGTTAGGGGATAGAATAGGGCATGCAAGCGAAAACCCCCTTCTAACTCCCGACTCCTAATCCATAATTTCTCCGGCAATGTCCAAGCATCGTTATCATCTTGCTCTCCGAACTCTCCTGCTCGTCGCGGGACTG
>QMCD01000765.1_pt1 | contig 21867 bp, 14 predicted proteins | sample 1821841 | NCBI WGS metagenome assembly QMCD01 (sample SAMN01991225, study PRJNA193472) | Termite gut metagenome, whole genome shotgun sequencing project. | isolation source: worker | host: Macrotermes natalensis
AGCGATAAAAGACAAAAAAGGAAAGAACATCGTATCTCTCGACATGACGAAAACCGACGGAGCGATTTGCTCCCATTTCGTCATCTGCAACGCCGATTCCACCACACAGGTGGCCGCAATCGCCGCAGGGATCGAAGACGAGGTCGAAAAACAACTGAAAACCCGCGTCTGGCGCATCGACGGTGCCTCGAACGCACTCTGGATCGCAATGGACTACCTCGACATCGTGGTACAAAGCAATCTCGAAACCGAAGCCACGATCACGCTCTACAAAGGTGCCTTCAAAGTTGTTGAAGAGCGAAAGCCGCTCAAGATCGGCGAAAATTTGTTTCAATTTCGCCAAACCGTCGACGATCAAAAGCAGCAGGAATTTTCCGCTACCGTTTCCACGGTGGCAACGACGACTGGGAGCACCGACACGATTTTGGACAACAACCGCGCGACCGGCCTGGTTTTCACCGACGGCAAACCGCGCGTGCTGCTTATGGAAACGGAACCGCGAACCGCGAGAGATTTGGTTTCGGCCTTGCGAGAGCAGGACATTTCCGCCGAGGTTCGGCCTGTGGAGGGAATGCCACGCACCTTGGAAGAGTTGGACAATTTTGAAGCGATTATTCTCTCGAACATGCCGGCCACCGCGCTGACCATGCGGCAAATGGAGCTTGTGCGAATCTACGTCAGCGAACTGGGCGGCGGATTGTTGATGCTCGGCGGCGAACAATCCTTCGGACTGGGCGGGTATTACAAGACGCCCATTGAGGAAATTCTGCCGGTTCGCAGCGATTTTGAAAAGGAACAAGAAAAGCCGTCCTTCGGTATGTGCCTTGTCATTGACCGGAGCGGCTCAATGGGCGGCCAGAAAATCGAGCTGGCCAAAGATGCGGCGAAAGCGGCGATAGAACTGCTTTCGCCCCGTGATTTTGCGGGCGTGATCGCGTTCGATAGCCGGGCTTCTGTGGTCAGCCCCATGCAGAATGCGACGACCGACACGATCTCGTCCGCCATTTCAACCCTCGAATCCGCCGGCGGCACGAGCATCTATCCGGCGTTGGTCGAAGCGCACGCTCAACTTCGCCGCGTTTCCGCCAAACTCAAACATGTTATTCTGCTGACCGACGGTTACAGTGCGCCCGGCGATTTTGAAGGCATTGTGCGGCAAATGGTCGGCGATCAAATGACCGTCTCCACCATCGGGATAGGCGAAGCCGACAACGAACTGCTCCAAATGATTGCGAAAAATGGCAAAGGGCGGCATTATGCTTGCGACGACCCACGGGCAATTCCGCAGATTTTCGCCCAGGAAACGATGACAGCGAGCAAATCGGTTCTGCACGAAATACCTTTCGTGCCGGTTGTGGTGACGGCCACCGCGGCACTGGCCGGAGTGGATATGGAAACGGCCCCACCGCTTCTGGGATTCGTGGCAACGCGGTCTAAGCCGACGAGTCAAGTCATTCTCGCCACGGAAACGTCCGAACCGCTTCTGGTCTGGTGGCGTTTCGGGCTGGGCATGTCGGTGGCCTTTACGAGTGATGCAAAAAGCCGCTGGGGCGCGGAATGGCTGACTTGGCCCGACTATGCGAAATTTTGGGCACAAGTGTTGCGGCAATCGATGCGCAAGGCCGACCGACGCGGCGCGACGATGACAATGACACAGGATGCGAAGGGGGTGCATTTGACGCTGGACATCGTCGATGACACGGATCGTTACATTAACAACGCGGCGGGAACAACGACGGTCTTTTGGCCCGACTTGTCGAAAAAAGAATTCGCTCTTGAGCCGACCGCGCCGGGCCGGTATGAAGCGGATATACCATTAGATCAGCGAGGCGTTTATCACCTGCAATCAACGCTCACGAGCGGAGAACGGCAAATTTTGAGCCTATCCCGCGGCGTGACCGTCGGTTATCCCGACGAACTGCGGCTTCGGCCAACCAATGAAAAATTTTTGCAACAAATCGCAAAGATGACCGGCGGTCTCCACGATCCCCCCCCTGCGGAACTGCTTGCAATCCATTCCGATCAAGTCGCTCACCGTGCCACGTCGCTTTGGCCGGCTCTGCTGACTGCGGCTGCCGTGCTCTTCGTGCTTGATGTCTTGCTGCGACGCATTGAGATTGCCCGCAAGAAAATCCCGTAAAAATAGAGCGACTTTTCCGATTTTTCTAATTATTCGGATTATTCCGTGCCGATGTCTACCCCAACGGGTCGGTGCATGGCCCCGAACTGATTTTGTCGCTCTATTCAAAAAGGCGGCAAACTGGGAAAAATGCGCCGAACAGTCTAACAGAGATCATTTTCTGTCGGTAGAGTATCATGGCAAAAGCATCCCCCCTTAGCAAGCGGCAAACCATTTTAGCGCAAATCAAAAATTCGTGTACCGTACCATTGGTCGCTGCACACCGACACTCACTACCGTACACGCATATTGGAATCGTTCTGGCATTAGCCCTTGCGCTTGTTATTTCGGTAGGCTGCTCACATAAAAAAACGAATCGCGGCCATCTTTTTCGTGGCGACTGGGCTTTTGAGTACAATCGCACGCCGTGGATCGGCTGCCCGCCGGACTCCGGTTGTGACGATGAAAGAGGTTGCAGCATTGATGGTTGCGAAGAATGCAACAAAGGCGGCGGCCTGCTCGACTGCTTGAAAAAAGGCTCCGGGACGCAGGAACATGCAACCAAGAATAAAGGGTTTCGTCGGCACTGTGGCATGAATCCAGAATGCACGGCCAAGCGGCCCTGCTGCCGGACACTCGGCTGTGGGATGTGGATTGATCCGTCCGATCCGAACACCTTCGCCACACTCGGCTCCGGCGTGAAAGCCTGCGGTTTGACACCGTTTTGCAGTCCGATGAAGCCGTGCGGCCTGACGCCGAATTGCGGCAGAATCATCAATCAGCCGTTCATGCAATCGATGATGCCGATGCAGACGTTGGGTCAGGGCGGATTGACGGCCCCACAGATGACGCCGCAAATCCCTGTGCCTACACCTGTTCCGACCAAGCCATCAGCGCAGCAAAATCAACCTCAGCAGCAACCGAAGAAGCCGCCGACGGTGGCAGGCCCGACGGGACTGCTGATCTCACGCGGTATTGTTCCGGGCGTGTCGACGGTCACGACAGGCGGCGTGGTGGCCGCGGCGGGCGTGGCAACACCGGCAGGAATGATGACACTTTCGGGGATTCAACTGCCCAATGGCCAGGTCGACACGAACACCGTGATTCGCGCTTGCGTTTTGCACCCCAATTGCACGCCGGCTCGACCTTGTGGTATGACTCCCGGTTGTGGTACGCAGGTTCCGGTCGCTATGGTTTCAAACAATGCCATGATGCTCGCTTCCGCCATGCAGACGCAAAGAATGCCCGGTACAATCGTGCAGGCTTATGGAGCGGCTGCGGGAGGAATGGGGACCGGAAGGCTCGTGAATCCCGTGACAGGCCAGCCTGTAAACGGCTTGACCATGAGCGGGTTGCCACAAATGGGTTATCCGCCGATTGGCTATGCACCGACCGGTTATGCGCCGGGCTATCCTCGACTCATGGAAACCGGAGGGGACGAAGTTGCCGAAGAGGCCACGCAGGAAGAAACGGACAGAGAACCGGAAGCCCGATCCGAGATGCCTGTGCCAAAATTCCACCCGATTCCTTCCAAGCCCGCGTTCAAGCGAAGCGAAGGCCTGCCCGTACCCAGCCGTACCACGCCGCGCACCTCGTTGCGTGGCACGAGCGAGCAGAGTGCCGCCCGTTCCAAGCGAATTTTCTCCGACGAGGAGTGGGATACGGCAACATTGCACGACGCCGTCGAGCAGGCCTACCTCGAAGGCATGTCCGATGCGATGGACGAAGTCGAGCAAGAGATTAAAGCTCAAGAGTCGGAATTGGCCAAAACGCAGCTTCAGGAAAAAATCTTGAATCAAGCCAAAAAATTGCAATCGCACATCGAATCACAAAATGAATTGGATGTCCACATGCTCGAAATGCAGGAAAAGCAGCAGGCACAATTGGAGCTTGCCCAGAGAAAAATGGCACGGCAAGCCCAGTTGCTTGCAGCGCAGGAGGCAGATGCGGATGAGGCGGATGAGCTTCCAATCCGCTCGGAGCCGGCCTACAATGCCCGAAGATCGCGGCCAAGTACGGAACACGCGCTCCGCGAGCCGGCCAGAATTCCGTCGGATTATGTCCAGCAGGAGCAGGTTGTGGCCCCTGTCAATTACCGGGTGGCGAATCCTTCCGCCGTTCCGCAACGTGCTGCCGCTCCGCAGGCAAGACGCGCTGTGCCGTCACAAATGCTGATGCAACAGAATCTTATGTATCAACAAGCCATGCAGCAGCAAAACGCTGGTCAATCCCAGCCGCTGGGCGGACTTGATCTGCTACAATCCGCCAAGACGGCGGGAACCAGCGTGGCCTCGGCGGTGAGTGGCGCACTGAGCGTTGGTACAGCCTCACTTTCGGGGCTATTCGGCACGGACCAGCCCAGCCCGCCCCGGAATCCAGCTCGGCATTCCATGCAGCTGGGCCAGACGGTGTATCCCTGTCCGCCCCAGCCCGTGGTGCAGCAGGTTGGGCAGCGAGAAATGCCCGAAGAAGAGTTTGTCGATCAGAATAAACCGAAAAGGCCACCGACCATGCCCAAAAAAGCCAAGTCCGCCATTGATTCTGACGACGATGCAGAAATTCGGCAAGTTCAGTATGAACGCTGAGCGCGGCCATGTATTTTTGAAAGTGGGCACAGGCGAATCACCGGCTCGGTGTCGCCCTATTTCGGCATGAAACCATGCTTTCGCATGATTTTTTTGCCTTGAGGCGAAATCAGGAAATCAGCGAAACGATGATTGTAGTGGTCATATAGTGAAGAGCTGAGCGAGATAAGCGCAATATCAATTGTTCGGCCTTCTTCCTCGGCGGGCAGTTCGACGAACTCGGCAAAGGCTTTTTCCACTTGAATGGCACTCGCTATTTCTTCCAGCACCGCATTCAATGCCGCCACATCGTTTCGTTTTTTCGCCTCTTCGATGCGATGGAGAAATCGCTCCGCATATTCCATATCGTATTTTTGTATGAGCCAATCATTTGGATTCGTGTTTTTCCAGATAAACGCCGCATCCACCTCGCCACCTTCCAAAGCCTCCAATAGGTCTTCCGTGGAGTCAAACGACTGAATCAGAGCGTCACGAAGGTCTTCCGGCATATCTGGCGCAACTCTTTTTATGACGGCGAGTGCCGCCATGCCCGCCCCATCGACGGAAGGATCAACGATGCCCAGTGTCAAGCGTTTGTCCAACAGGCTCTTGACGGATTCGATTTGCAGCGGATTGCCTTTCGCCACGAGCAAAGACGTGGTGAGATAGGTACAGGGATAGCGATGAGCAACCAGCGCGGAATTTTCCAAGGCCTCGATTTGTAACGATGAGTCGGTCAAGTATAAATCGCCGCGTCCGTCTGTGTTCAACGAGGTAATCAGATGCGAAATCGGTGATGCCAAGGTGACCTGCGAGGCGTCCATCGGTAAGTGCGTCTTGGGGCGGCTTCGCCACGGAGCGGAGCCTCGACGTGGCGGCCCCGGTTCTGGTTTGGTGATTTGCCGGACTTGGATCGGCCTCAAGACGATTGGAACGCCATAAACTTGCGTAAAACCCGCTGTTTCGTCTTGCATGAGTTTCCAAAACACGGGGCTGCAATAAAAATAGAGGACGACAGGCTCCGGGGTCTTACATCCCGGAAACAATGTCACAAGGGCAGAGGCCATGACGACACACGCGACGACCAAAACCCTTCGGCGGTGGCGAAAAACATTGGTTTGCATGAAGACAGTATAGTAGCGCAAGGGAAAAAAGCAAATTGGTTTCCGCCCTTCTTCCACCCATGCCCGGCGTGCAAGGCCTACTGCGTTTCGCACAAACATTGAACCGAGAGGCTTCCTGAAGGTAGCGGCGAAAGCCCCGCAACCGCAAGAGCGAGTTGGCACTGGGAACATCGGCTCATATTTTTCACGGATAGGAACAGCTTTTCATCGGCGTCATCGTAACAATCGGCAAGTCACGTACAGCCGCTTTGCAAGATACAGCCGTGGCATTGGGGAAAGAGCGCATATCGGGACGATTGCCGACTTTTTTTGAGAAACGAGGGGATGGGGTCGATATTCAACATGCCGAGGAGAAACAACCGTTAATTTGTATTGCCGTCCATGCTCGAAACATTGAAAGACAGCTATGAAGCCAATATGACCGGGGTTCAGTCTCCGTTGGAGACCTATCTTCGGGAAATAAACGAGACGCTGCTCTTGACACACGAGGAAGAGCAACAGCTCGCGGTTGCCATCGCCGAGGGCGACATGGAAGCGAGAGACCGGATGGTGCGAGCCAACTTGCGGCTCGTCGTAAACATTGCACGCGGTTACAGCGGCAAAGGTTTGGGCCTGCAAGATTTGATCGAGGAAGGAAATTTGGGGCTGCTCCGGGCCGTCGAGGGATACGACCCGCTGGTGGGAACCCGGTTTTCAACTTATGCGAGTTATTGGATCAAGCAATCGATCAAACGCTCGCTGATCAACACGGCGAAAACGATTCGGATTCCCGCTTACATGGTCGAGCTTCTGTCAAAATGGCGTCGTGCGAGTATTCGACTGTCCGAGGAGCTGGGACGCTCGCCCACGCCGGAAGAAGTGGCTCGCGTGTTGGGACTTCCTCGGAAAAAGCTGCCGATCATCAAGAAGGCGATTGTCATCAACAACATGATGCCACAGACCGACCAACCGGAAGGCGGTTGGACGCTCAACGACATGATTATGGATGAGCGGACGCTCAGTCCCGACGAAGAAATGCTCGAAAACGACAACCTGTCCCATGTCATGGACAGACTGTCGAAGATGGACATCCGTGATGCGACCGTCCTGAAGATGCGTTTCGGCTTGGACGGCTGGGATGCGCTGACACTCAAAGAAATCGGTGAACGCCTCGGACTCACGAGGGAAAGAGTCCGCCAGATCGAAACCGAAGCCCTGAGTAGTTTGGCGGAAAGCCTTGACCGAACAAGGCCGAGGAAAAAAGCACCGCGGTTCGCCGCAGGATGAACCAATCGCTTGTAAAAGAGCCGAGGACGGAGCGGCGTGGCTGCATGTCCCCGGCTGAAGTCTCCTCAACACTTAGTTCGGGTATTCATACGCTGGATTGCGATAATCGAAATCCGCGTCGGTCAGACCGACGTTGGTTTTCAGATTTTCGTAGGTGTACGCTTCAATCAGCGTCGGGGCTTCGCCTTCCTTCTTCGGCCAATCGTAGGATTCATAGCGAATCGGCAGATTCTGTTCCTTATCAATGAAAATCTGCGCAATGTAGAAAATGAAATTTTTCCGCGGCACAGGATGAATAACGCGAATCAACGTGCATTCGCGGTCACCCACCTTGACGTTCTCGTAGTATTTCACTTCGCATTCGCCATACTTTGAGTCCTTGTGGCCGACATCCAGCAGCTTGTCGACAAGGTTCAGAATGCCCATCTCCGTCATAGGATACTTGTTGCCTCGCATGGCAATGAAACCATTGGGATCGAGAAACTGCGTGCCGAATTTTTTCTCCAGTCCAACACCGTGACCGACGAGTTTGTTTTCATTCCGGCCTTTGACCCAGATGGCTTCCTGGCCGTTCTTTCCGCGGGGATAGCGAAACTTGACATAGAAACTGAGCGGTTCATGCCGCACTTTGATCTCCATCACTTCGGCTTCCTGAACCACGCCGCCGACGTTTTCCTGCTTGGTCATCACGGCCGTGTAATCCTTAATCGCCTCAAGCCGCGGACGCTCCTTATCGGCCCAGCGAATGACGGGCATCAGCGGATGCTCGTTGGCGGCGGGCGTCAGACTCATCACACTGGCCACTTTCGGCGACGCTTCCGCCGTTTCTTGGGCTTTTGCAGCCGGGACTTTCTGCTCTTGGGCTTCAATCCGGGAAGCACCCATGACGGCCAGACCGCCAATCAAAACAACCGATGTTAATACGTTGCTAATTCTCATTCCTTTGACCTCGAAAAAAGGTTTGTGGGTCGTTCCTTCGACTCCCGTAAAAGACGATACTGTACGAACTATTCCTCTCCGCGTAAAATTTGAGCCGAGGGTGCAGATGCTCCCGTCTCGCCGTATCGCTTGGAACGCCGGGCAACTTCCTTTGCCTCGTTCCACTACGCACGGTCGTTGCTGCGACCCAGTTTTTATGCGGAGGGCAGCATAACGTAAAGATTATAGTGATTGTCCGTTTATATCGCCCTTTCCTGTGCCATCGGTGAAGACGAGCACGCCGGTCCCGACGGATTTGACGATGTTTTTTCGCCATTATCCGGTACAATAGGACCAAGCGAGGCATTTTAGCAATTGTTCCCATTTTGTAGGAGGCCAATTTATGGATTTTTCGGAAATTATTGTGCAACAGATCGTTTCTTGCCCTCTTGCCGAAAATACCTACATTGTCAATCGCAGGAACTCAAACGACTGCCTGCTGGTCGATCCCGGCTTGGAACCGGACCTGATTCTCGATTATCTTGAAAATAAAGGACTTAAGCCCGTGGCCATGCTCGCCACGCACGGCCATTACGACCATGTTGGCGGCATTGAAACCATAAAACAGGCTTGGCCGGAATGCAAAATTTATGTTGGTGAGGGAGAAAAAGATAAACTGGCCGACCCAAATCAGAATCTTTCCGCCATTTTCGGTTTTCAGCTTTCCGCCCCGGAGGCGGATATTTTGCTCAAAGACGGCGATCAACTGGAGATCGCGGGCATTCCGCTCGAAGTGCGCCATACGCCCGGCCACAGCGAGGGGCATGTCGTTTTCCTAATTCCTACGGAGCCACAATCGATTCTTTTCGCCGGTGACGTGATTTTCGAGCAAGGCATTGGCCGCAGTGACTTTCCCGGCGGTCATTTTGGTCAACTGATGAAATCGATCAAGGAAAAAATTCTCACCTTGCCCGACGACACGGTCATTTTCCCCGGCCATGGCAATTCCACCACGGTGAGAAACGAAAAACGCTCGAATCCGTTTTTGGTGTGAGTGGTTTTCCGAGCGATTTCGAGTAGAATGGGAGAATCTCGTGGGCGTAGCCGTCGACGAGAACGTTAATGGCATTTTGCGCTTTTTCTATACACAATGAAAAATACTCTTTTCCTCTTGTCCCTCGCATTTTTCGCAGTGGACATCGCCGATGCTGCGACCTTCGGCCCGATTTCCGTGCAAGAAATCCCACTGACCGACGCCACGGAGCGCACGCAACATGGTTACGTCGAGTATCGGTTTCGGATCACGAACAGGGACGGCAAGGCCCATCACGTCGCACTGGAGTTGCCGCAAAGCAGTTACCGCACTTACGGGGCCGCTTTGGGAAGCGTTGCCGGCGCGATCGAAGTGCCTCCGCACTCCACCGCCGTGATGCGCGTGCTTCAGCCGCCGCTGAAATTGAACGGCAATGCCGATGTCCGTGTCGCCATTGACGGTCGCTACCAGCGCAACGCCGACATGTTTCGCAAAGTTCAGCACATGGAAGACCACCGCAGCGGAAATCCTGAAGCGCAAGTGCTGACCGGTCTTGATGTTCCGGCGGAGCTGCGTGACCTTTTCAGAATCGGCGTGCCCAAGGAAGAAACGCGACGGCTTGAGGGCGAAACGGAAATGACAGCCCCCGCCGCAACTGCCGCTCTCACGCCTACAGTTTCCGGCGCGCCGACGCCGCCTGAAGTCATCGCCTCCCGCGCTCAAGTGCCGTTGGCCGAGTGGAGCGACAACTGGCTGGCGTATTCCCGCTTCGATGCCGTCGTGCTGACCAGCGGCGAGTGGCGTGAACTGCAAGAGCGACATCCCGGAATTTTTGCCGCCGTGCGAAAATATGTCGAAGCCGGCGGGATGCTCTGCATTTTGGGGGGCAACGACTGGACGCCGCCGAAGGAGTGGGTGAAAATTTCGGCTAAAACATACGCCGCTCTGCTCGGCGAAGTTTTCGTTACTTCCGGCTCCGTCGACGCCATAAAACCCGACATCGAACCCTTCCGTGAGATCGTGCTGGAGCGAGCAAGGAGTTGGCAGGGTGCGATTGGCCGGATCGGCTATGGCGGCGGGATCGGAGGCGGCGTTATGAGCGGTGATACCAAATTATTCGAGACCATGCCGGTCGTGGAAAATTACGGCGTCAACGTCAAGTTGATTATGGTACTGATCGTGTGTTTCGCCGTTCTGATCGGGCCGGTCAATATCTATGTCCTGAGCCGAATGAAGCGGCGAATTTGGCTGCTCTGGACCGTGCCCGTCACATCGTTGGCCGCCAGTTTGCTGGTGCTGGGCGTGAGTTTTTTCCAAGAAGGTCTGCTGCGACAGGCCAGTTCGTCCACGTTCACGTTGCTTGATCAGCGGCGTGAAGAGGCGGTCACGTTCGGCTTTGTCGGCTATTACGCCACGCTCACGCCGGGCGGACTCGCCTTTTCGCCCGACACCGAAGTGACGGCCTGCATGGAACGCGATTACAGAAACAACAGATCGCTGGAAATGCGACTCATGGGCGGCGGCAATCAGTTTTTTACGCGCGGCTGGATCAGTGCCCGCGTCCCGTCTTATTTTGCGGTGCGAAAAGCTCAGTCGCAGCAAAAACTTCGTGTCGCGTTCGATTGGAGCGGCGACAAGCCTTCTGCGACCAACGGCCTAGGCGTGGATATAAAAACGCTCCGTGTCCGTAGCCCGGAGGGGAAACTTTTCTCCGCCCAAAACATAAAAGCCGGAGATAAGGTGGAACTCGTTGCAGCCACGGAAGCCCACGATCAAAACGGCGTTAAAACGAAGGCGGCTCACGCAGGCGAATGGAGCGTGTCGGAAACACAATCGGCAGAGTTTTTGCACACGAATTATGATTCCATCATGTTCGAGGGCCAGTCGCGTTTTCCGCTGCTTTTGAACACGGACACCTTGCCGAACGGTTCGTATCTGGCCGAAATCGACGCATGGAATCCCTTTCTCGAACCGGGCATTGAGCGGATGAAGCCGTATCAGGTGTCAACGACGGTGCTGGGGTATTTTGAGTAAACTCGCTTTGAACAACCCCGCCGGAACGTGCGGGTCGATCATCTCATAAACTTTCCATTTCCGAATATGACAGAAAATATCGTAACGAAGCTCGCCGCCGCGAGAGATAAGGTGTTGGAGCAGCTTTCGCAAGTCATCGTCGGGCAGACCGGCGTGCTGGATGAACTGCTCATCTCCGTGTTTTCCCGCGGCCACTGCCTGCTCGAAGGCGTACCGGGCTTGGCCAAAACGCTCATGGTCAGCACGCTGGCCCGGTCGCTGGACTTGAAATTCAGCCGCATTCAATTCACGCCGGATTTAATGCCCGCCGACATCACCGGCATCGACATTATCGAAGAAAACAAATCGTCCGGCAGCCGTGATTATCGCTTTCTCGACGGGCCGCTTTTCGCCAATATGATTTTAGCCGACGAAATCAACCGCACGCCGCCCAAAACGCAGTCCGCCTTGCTGGAGGCCATGCAGGAGAATCGTGTCACGGTGGGCCGTAACCGCCATGAGCTGCCCCGCCCTTTTTTCGTTCTGGCAACGCAAAACCCCATCGAGCAGGAAGGCACGTATCCGCTGCCGGAAGCGCAGCAGGACCGGTTCATGTTCAAAGTTTTTGTACAATATCCGAGTTTCGACGAAGAACTGGAAGTCGTGCGTAAAACCACGGCTCAGGAGACCGACGAAATCAAGCCCGTGCTCGGCGCGGAGGACATACTGGAGTTACAGAAAATCGTGCGGCAGGTTCCGGTCGGCGATCACGTCGGTCGCTATGCCCTGTCGCTGGTTCGTCAAACGAGAGTCGACCAGAAGAAGGGCATTCCCGATATTGTACAAAATTACGTGTCCTGGGGGGCCGGCCCGCGCGCCGTGCAGTTCCTGATTCTCGGCGGCAAGGCCAGAGCACTCCTCCATGGACGTTCTCATGTCACCACCGAAGACATCGGAGCGTTGGCCAAACCCGTTTTGCGTCACAGAATCGTGATGAGTTTTCTGGCCGAGAGCGAAGGGATGACCTCGGACATGTTGATCGCAAAGCTGCTGGAAATCACGCCGACTTCACACGACGATCTGTTTCGCGATCCGCGTTTTCAGAGTTTGTTTGCCTCATAACCCTTCATCGAACCATGTCCAGCAATCGCTTTTTTCGGCTCTGCCTTTTCGTTGTTCTCACCGTCGGGACGTGTTGCGCAACGACGGCCTCGGCGCAGATGATTCGTCAACAAATCCGCCAGCAGATTCGTCGTGCCTTGGACATTCCACCGCCGGGAACGCCCGGCCATCAAGTGGGTCGGCAGGCCGAAGCGGCTCAGGAACAACTCTTGAGCGAACCTCTGGTGCAGGGCGACGGCCGCTTTCTGGAGCGGGCGGCGAAAATCGTCGGCACTTTCGCCGGTGCAGATGTTGCGGTCGATGGCAAGGACGCCGCAACCGGTCTCAAGCCCGTTGCCGTCATTTCGCTGGCCAGTTTTGAGGATTTCAAGCGAGTCGTCCAGTTGGTGGCTCAGGAAATCCGTCTCGAAAAAGGGAGCATGGAGCAGCCGGAAAGGCTTAACGCCTTTTTGGAAATATACGGTCGGATTGTCGGGCAGGGCTTTGACAAAAATCAGCCGCTCGGCATCGTTCTCCAAACGGACGGCATTCTGTATTACCCGCTCCTGTTCACGCCGCTGGATTGGGACAGTCGATTCGCACAAAATTTCCGCCGTCAATATGCTGACCAGCTTCCCGATGGCCGTTTCGTGCTGCGGAAAGAAGTCTTCAACTGGCCGCTCGGACGGCTATACGTGCATCCGCACAACGGTTGGCTTTTCATCGCCACCGAAACGCAACTCGACGCTTTGCCCGATGATCCGACGGTTTTGTTGCAGGGACTCGACCGCGCACACTTGCTGGCAGCGCGGTTTGATCTGCATAACCTTCCGTCCTTGACGACTCGTGCGGCCTTGTCGCTGTCGGAGCTGCAAGCGGTCAAGCAGGCCGAAACAGAAATCGAAAAGGCCGCCGCCAAGCTCGGAATCGGCTATATTCGTTCGCTGGCGGAGCAAGCGGACTTGCTCGAATACATCGTTTCGTATGATGACGAATACAGTGAATACGTGGTCCGACAAACGGAAATCGTCAAACCGAACACGGAGCGGGCAAGGCTGCTGCAAGAGCGGCGTGACGCCCAAAGCCCTTTTCACGGCTTTTACCATCCTGAAAAGGCCATGCTGGCCTCACATCTGAACGTGAAGCTCACTCAAATTCAACGTGAGCAACTCGAAGTCATTTTGGACGAAACGCTCGGCAAGCGTTTGCTTACTGAAGAAGAGCGGCAGTATCTCAAACAAAAACCGACGGACGAATCGAAGCCGACTCGCCGTCAACGCCGCCTTTCAGAAGGGACGCAAACAGCGACGGACACGCCTTCGATGCCCCCCGCCACGGAAGAAGACCCCAGCGAGCGGCTTGCCCGGCTCTTGGCCCGAAAGCCGGCAGAAACAGAAATGCCTGCCGTAAAGCCTACTGTGGAACTTGAGCCTGTCCTGCGTTCATCGTCGCCTTCGTCGTCCGAAAAAGGGGGGATCGAAGGTGGGAATCCTGACAGAAATCTTGAAAATGTGTTGCGAAAAATTTATGTCTGCTACTACTGGGCTTTGATCGGGGCCATTCGTAGCGGAAATTTTGACGGCGCATCAACGTGTTCTTTGGAGCAGGGCTTTCTGGCAGCCTACAATATCGTTGAGGGCGAAAAATTTCTCGCCGCTTTCAATGCCGTGTTTGACGAATACGAAAAACTGTTTCCCGAACATTTTGCACGAAATGTTCGGCGGGATTACGTCGAAATCGACGGGTTCCGTTTGACGGGCGTGACGCTTCGGCCTCGTGATTTTGTTGCGACGACGATGTGGGGAAAAATCGTTTCATCCGCTCTGGCCGACCGCGAAATGACAATGGTGTTCGCGGTACGCAAAGACGTGATTTGTTTTGCCGTGGGGCTGGGAGCGGGACAAGGCGACGCCCCGGAGTCACGCCTCCTCAATGCCATTGCGGCGATGCACTCGCCGGCTTCGGTGTCAGACCTGTTTTTCGTTTTCTCGCCTTACGAAATCGGACAGGCCATCGCCCTCGCGGGGGACCCGAACCAATTCACAACACTGAAAAGGGTCGCCGCAAGCGGCAGTCCAAAGGCCCAAGCCTTTGCATCGACGAGCTTCACCGATACGACGAAAACGATCACGCTCCGAATCAGCGCGCTCATGACGCCGTCGATTTGGCGACTGCGGGAGAATCTGCGAACTCAGTGAGGTGTGAAACGCGATTGTTGCGTTCACGTTGTGTAGTCCGCGTTCAAACGCACATATTCCGCAGTCAGATCGGTTGTCCAAAAGCGAATGCTTTCCGTCCCTTCGCCGAAGCTCAGCACGATGTGCGTGTCGCGGTTGCGGCGAATGGAGTCGGCAACTTTTTGTTTCTCGAATGGAACCGGCTCGCCGTTCCGAAACAGCTCGAAATCATTCAGTTTGAGCGATACTTTTTGCGGATTGTACGGCACGCCCGCCGTGCCGGATGCGGACACGATGCGTCCCCAGTTCGGGTCGGCACCGCAGATTGCCGTCTTGACCAGCGCGTCTTCCGCGACCTTTCGGGCGATCATTTTCGCATCTTCCCGATTTTTGCACCCGGTAACGTCGAGGGTGATGAGATGGGAGGCCCCCTCGCCGTCGGTCGGAATTTTGACAGCCAGTTCGATGCAAAGTTGTCGTAACGCATCGGAAAAGATTGCAAGATCGTCACCTGCTGGCACTTCCGGTGAAGCGGCCCCGTTGGCCAAAAGCAGCAGCGTGTCCGAGGTACTCGTGTGGCCTTCAACGGTGACGCAATTAAACGAACAGTCGGCGGCGGCGCGGATCAACTCCTGCGCCGTCTGCGGTTCCAACGCGGCATCGGTCATCACGACGGCCAGCAGGGTCGCCATTTTCGGCCCGATCATGGCCGCCCCTTTGCAGAGACCGGCCAGCGTTACCGTTTGGCCTTGGGAAAGCGTCACGGTACGCGAAGCATATTTCGCAAAAGTGTCGGTGGTCATAATGCCCGTGGCCGCATCAATGAAAGCGGATTCCGTATCGGAAAGTTTCGCCGCCGCCGCTTGAATACCGGCACGCACCTTCTCCATAGGGAGCATGTTGCCGATCACGCCGGTGGACATGACTAGGCCTTTCTCCGGCGTGCCACCGACCACGGCAGACGCCAAGGCCGCCATTTCTTCGGCGTCCAAAACTCCTTGCCGACCGGTGCAGGCGTTAGCGATACGGGAATTTCCCACCACGGCGCGAAAACCTTCACCGGGAAGTCGGTTGCGGTCGACTTGCACCGGGGCACCGCAAACCAAATTCGGCGTGAACACACCGGCGGCGGTGGCGGGCAAATCGGACACGATCAGCGAAAGGTCGAGCAAGTGAGCATCGGATTTCAGACCGGCATGAACGGCGGCGAAACGAAAGCCTTTGGGAAGTGGAAGAGCCATTTTTTCTTTTGTTTTCCGTGAAGGTGTATAATGATTTTTCTGAAACAAGAGCCGTCATGGACATGCTCTTTTCTACGTCCAATTTTTGCGTCCGCGGCTACTGGGAATGTTCATCAATTGCCTGTATTTGACAACGGTTCTTCGCGCGACTTGGATGCCCGCCTCGGTCAGTAACTTGACCAGGGCATCGTCGCTGTGCGGTTCGTTTTTGTCTTCCTTTTCAATGATTTCTCGCAGTTTGAGCCGCACGGCGTCTTGCGCAAACATTTCACCGCCGTCCGAGGCGGCAATGGCCCCGCTGAAGAAACGCTTCATGGGAAAAACGCCCTGCGGCGTGGTCATCCATTTTTCGTCACAGGCTCGGCTGACCGTGGTGATATGGACACCCACCAAATCCGCGATCTGCTGCATCTTCAACGGCTTCATGGCATGAGGACCGATCTCGAAAAAATCAATCTGATGATCGACAATCGCCTGAGCAACTTTTTGCAGCGTTTCGCGTCGTTGCAGGATGGCCTCGATAAGCCACTGGGCGGAACCGATTTTTTGCCGAATGTAATCTCGCGTTCCCTTGTCGGCCTCACGATTTTTCATCATGTCACGATAATAACCGTTGACATGCAAATACTGCGACCGGCCTTCTTCGAGCCGCACGACGTATTGACCGTCTTCATTTTTTTCAACGATCACGTCGGGCACGATCACCATCGACGCTTCCGTCGAAAAACCCGCACCGGGCCGGGGATTGAGACGCCGGAGTTCGACAATCGCCTCCTGAAGCGTTTCCAGAGAGAAGCCCGTCTCACGAACGATCAGAGGCAGCCGATTGCTGGAAACATCCTCAAGATGGGATGAAATGAGCACCCGCAGCACCTCGGCACAAGGGGTATCCGGGCCGAGCTGGAGCAGCAGGCAATCTTTCAGATCGCGGCTCCCTACGCCGGACGGGTCAAGCCGGCGCACCATTTCCAGTGCCTGTCCCGCGAGTTCCAATTCCGCGGTTGACGGCTTGACAAGCCCTTCCGGCGTGCTTTCCGTCAAAAATTCGGCCATTCCGAACGGAAAGTATCCGTTTGGATCGAGATTATTCACAATGCGCTCGGCCATGGCGCGCAAATCGTCCGCCAGATCAAACCACCCAAGTTGTTCCAAGAGGTAGTCTTGAAGCGTTTGGGACGGCGAAGCGATGTTGGCAAAGGCATCGGCGCGGCGATCATTTTGATCTTCGAGCCAGTTTTGTGACCGGGCAGGCAGTTCGTCGATTGTGTCGGAGTAATTTTGGGCGAAGTCATCGGCGATTTGAAATTCTTCCGGTGAGCTGTCCGCAGCGACTTCAAATTTTATTTCCGGCTCATGTTCGAACTGGGGGGCGGAACTTTCGTCCTCAGACGGGGAAAAACCATCGGCGGAGTCGCCGTCCGGCAACTCCGTTTCCAATTCAAGCACCGGATTTTTTTCCAGCTCTTGATCGATTCGTTCTTCCAGCTGGAGCGTCGAAAGCTGAAGAATCTCCATCGACAGGATCATCCTTTGTGTCAAGATTTGCTTCTGCTCCTGACGCAGTTCTTGTCCGAATGATAATCGCATGGGAGTGAAAACGAAAATGGGGGGTTCGGAGCCGCGTCCGTCGGGAAGCGGTTACACAAACTCGCAGCCGGCTCATGGCATTACCGCCTCAACATATCGACCACTTCTTGCAGTTTGCCGGCCACGGCACTCAAGTCGCGGCTCGTTTCCGTATCCGTGGAATAAGGATCATACGGATTGGAGCGTACTGCTGTGTTTTTGCCGCGAACGGCAAGGAAATAGCCCGACACAAGACACAGAACAATCGCCACCATCGCACTGGCAAGAAGCATGGCCCGGAGACTCTGCGCTGTATGGTAGGCATCGTCCTCGACAAAGCTGAGACGCTCTCTATAGTTTGCCTGCAACGCGTCAAAGTCATCCGTTACTTTAGCGGCGATGAGGTCTTTTTCTGCCCCAATTTGGTCCGCTTCCACCACGGCTGCGACCATCGACTCGCCGACATTTCGATACTGAGCGAAAATTTTAATCACATCTTCCAATAACTTTTTCTCTTCCGGCACAACCGATTTTTGAAATTTCGCCAGCATTTCCGCCATTTGTGCAAACTGTGCCGATAATTCCTGGGCAATGACCTGCCGTTTTTCCGTGTTTGGCTCAAAGTTCAAGATCAGCATCATTCGTCGCTGATCTTGAACTTCCCGCAAAATTTGTTTGATGGCCAGAATCCTCTGAACAAGTTGTTCCGGCAGAAACAGGGCGTTTTCGTGCTCAATCTTCGCCTCGTGCATCCGCTGGGCAGCTCTCTCTGACAAATCAAACACGACTTTAGTAAGTGTGTCGGTGATGGCCACCCATTCGTAACGGATTTTTTCTTGCTCCATCAGCAAATCGCTCGACTGCTTGTCATAGGCGGCGTATCGGGCAACGCCTTCCTCAATTTCCTGCGCCAGCCTCTGGTTCTCCGATGACGCCAACATGCCTTCACATCGCCGGATTATTTCGGCAAATTCTAGGTCGATTTCCTGCCGCTTCAAAGTCAGGCTCACATCCCGCTGGAGCGTTCGCTGGGCGGAGAGCATTTGCATTGCGACAAAAAGCCGCCGGGCTGTTTGAATGTCGTCGTTGACCTCTCTGACCGCATTGGCTTCGCGATAGTATCGCTGCTGCGTTTCCATGCCATACCAGCCTATTCCGAAAATGGCAAAGAGACAAAAAAGACAGATGAGATAGAAAATGACGGGGCCGACACTGCGACGCGGGCTGTCTTCTTGCATGACTCAGGTTTCCTGTAATATCGGGTTACCGGCTTGGCCGCTCACGGCTATTTTCCCTCTCTCAAGCGATGGCCTAAATAATTATCGAGGTCACGAACTTGCATAATTTTTTCAATCGTCGTTTCCAGCGGGTACTCGACACGGCGGAATGTAATGGTCGTATCGTCCAGCACGACATAGCAAGCTCGCGGGTCTCGATCCCGCGGCTGGCCGACGGACCCGACATTGATCATCAGTTTTCGGTCGCCGAGCGTGAATTTCCCGCCAATATCGCCGGGCGAGAAAAATTCTCGATTCTCGGTAAAGACGCCGGGAACGTGGGTGTGGCCTTGAAAAGAATATTTCGGCACGACCGCAAAAAGCCGTTCCATCTTTCGCTCGTTGTAAATATCATCCTGAAAAACGTATTCATTCAGCGGGCTGCGAGGCGAGCCATGAACGAAAAGAAAATGGTCTTCCCGGTGCATTCGAGGCAGCTCGTTCAAAAAATCCCAGCGTTCGTTCGCCCCTGGCCGATGCTGATTTTCCAGTTGTTCCCGCGTCCAGAAAATCGCACGTTCGGCACTGCTGTTAAAACCTTCCGGGTCAAAGAGAGAGGCCTGATCGTGGTTGCCCAAAAGGCAGAGGGTCGCCTTTTCTCGCATCAAATCAACGCATTCAATCGGATTCGGCCCATAGCCGACGAGGTCGCCAAGACAATAAATCTCCGAAATACCCAAGGCAGCAATATCGTCAAGAACCGCTCTGAATGCCTCAAGATTGCTGTGAATGTCGCTGATTATGGCACGTTTCAAAGGAATACCCTAATGAATGAAAAAGGTTTTTGGAGAAGGGCACGCAATGGACTGCTTTTTTGCCGCAAATTTTTCGCATGAAACAATATGCCGCTAATTATACAACAGTTTTTGCAAAATTCGATAGGTTTACGGTTTGCTGTGGAAAATTTTGTTCGGTTTATCCGATGGCACTCGTCGCTTCCCCCCCGTTCCTTGCCCCTCTTTTCACCGTTAGAATGAGGGAATGACATTGATTCTGGCCTTGGAAACGACGGAGAAATTCGGGAGTGTTGCGCTGTTGGATGGGCGGCAAGTGCTGGCGGATGTCCGTTTGCCCCAAGATCGCCGCAGCGCGCAAACCTTGACGGTGGGCATGGATGCCGTGCTACGGGAGCATTCCATCCAGCCCCGCGATGTCCAAGTCGTGGGCGTGGTGACTGGGCCTGGCTCATTCACCGGCCTGCGTGTCGGCGTGACGGCGGCAAAATTGTTCGCTTATGCAACGGGAGCGCAGATTGTCGGTCTACGAACGCATGAAGTCGTCGCTCAGGCTTGCTGGAGTGCTGGGGATGCGCCGGACTATTTGTCGGTTGGCGTCGATGCCCAGCGCGGCGAAGTTTGTGTTAAGGTTTTCGTACAAGCCCATTGTACGCAAGCCGGGAATGGTGGCCCCAATGCCAAGGCAGCCGAATTGATTCCCGTCGCGGATTGGTGGAAACAGGCGGAAGAATACGAAAATATCGCTTTTACCGGCCCGGCGTTGGAACGCTGTGTTTCCACACAGGCTGCAAAGACGCCACGGAATGTCAGATTGTTGCATGAATCACTTTGGATGCCGAAAGCCTCCGTGGCCGGTCAGCTGGCTGCGGAGCGTTTTGAGAAGCGGCAATTTGATGATATGATGTCGCTTGTTCCGGTTTATTCGAGATTGAGTGCGGCGGAAGAAAAACGTAAGAATTAAAATGTTTGTTGAAGCGCGCATTTTTCCCAGTCGCGAGCGCAGGCCATGAACCTCCGTAGGGTGACAATCTGGACAACAGCCGGGATGAAGGCGGCCTCGCGTCATAACAGAAAATGACTGTCCAGGAACAGAATTTCCGGCTCGTTTATCCGCCATGTACCATCCCTTCACTACTAACCCCTAACAACGATTTATTCCCATGTCACAAGTTGAAGTTCACTGGCATGACCATGCCGTTTCCCGCGAAGAACGTGAAAATCTTAATGGCAACAAAGGTTGCGTCGTTTGGTTCACCGGCCTGAGTGCCTGTGGCAAGAGCACGGTGGCGAATCTCGTCGACCATTTGTTGCACAAACAGGGCAAGCACAGTTTCGTGCTTGATGGCGACAATGTCCGCCACGGCCTGAACGCTGGCCCCGGAATGCTCAAAGATGTTCACGGCGAAGAATTTGCCAAACGTTTTGGACTCGGTTTTTCCGCTCAGGACCGGGAAGAAAATATTCGCCGCATTGGGGCCGTCGCCAAACTTTTTGCCGATTCCGGCGTGATTGCCCTGACGGCGTTCATCAGCCCCTATCGTGCCGACCGTGACCGGGTCAGAAAGACCCTGGCCGAGGGCGATTTCATCGAAATTTTCGTGAATGCTACGCTGGAAGTCTGTGAAAAACGCGACCCAAAAGGCCTGTACAAGAAAGCGAGAGCGGGCGAACTCAAGGGCTTCACCGGCATTGACGATCCCTACGAAGCCCCGGAGAAACCGGAACTGGTGCTTGACGCTGACACCAAAAGTGCCGATCAGCTGGCGGATGAAGTGCTGGCATTCCTGAAAAGCAAAGGAAAAATTTAGGGCATTTTCGACACCTTCTGGGAACAAGCAGGAAAAAAGCCTCAATGAGCTGTTGCGCTCCCCGACGTGCGTTTGGCATGTTACGGGGCTTGGGGGTGGAAATCCTCTATCGGCCCGTCAGCGGGAACAATTAGCCAGAAGGCAAAGGTGTCGGTCGCAAGGCCGAATCTTAATCCGAGTCGCGTGCGAAATAGTTCTTGGCGTTGGCGGTTCGGTGCGAGAGTATCACGGCCTGCCCGGCACATGCAATGTGAAGTTTCCGAATAGGTCCCATTGCCTCAAAAAACAATTGCCTGCCATAAACATTGCCTATCATGCGACACACGACAGTTTTTCTCATTTTTGCCTGTTGCATCTCGATTTGCTGCGCTCAGGAAACGACTAGAAACGCCGCCGAGGTCGCTTTCCGTTCTCAAGACTATGTGACCGCACTCGAATTGTATTCACGGCAGCGAGACGCGGCGGCCCAAGAAAGAAAACGGGAGGCATGGTCGCTTTTCACAGCTCAAATCGTCCGATGCCACACGGCACTGGGAAATCAAGGGCAGGCCACACAAGAATACTTTCTCCTCTGTTCGGAATCTCCACCGGATAAGACCCCGCTGGACTGCATTCCATTGCCGTGGCATACGATGCCCGCCGAAGTGCATGTCGGCATGACGCCACAGGAAAAGACGGCCATCGACCGGCTTGACCCGCTGAAATTCAAGTCGCCTGGCCCCGCTGCGACACTGCTCGCCGCCACCGTGCTGGCCACCAGTTCCGACGCCGCTCGCCGAACACAAGGAACCATGCTGCTGCGAAATTTGGAATCCATGTCTATGGAGGCCGCAACGGAGCGACAGCGTGATGTGGCACTGCTCGCGTCTGCATTTCTTTGGAAGCAAAAAATGCCGATGTTTCGCCGGAAAAACGACTTGGAC
>QMCD01000356.1_pt1 | contig 21806 bp, 24 predicted proteins | sample 1821841 | NCBI WGS metagenome assembly QMCD01 (sample SAMN01991225, study PRJNA193472) | Termite gut metagenome, whole genome shotgun sequencing project. | isolation source: worker | host: Macrotermes natalensis
GATGAGGCCGAGCCGGTTTACGAGGTCTTTGACCTTGAAGAAGAGGATAAAATTGTTTATGTAGACACTCTCAATTATTACCTCGATGAGGGCGAAGATACGCTGGAAACAGTTGACGGAGGCGAAGTTCCAAAAGAAGAAATAGAAAATAGCTTTGAGGAAATGAGGGACATTGAAAATGTCGAGGAAGAAGTCATCGAAGAGATAGTTGAGATGAAGGAGGAAGCGGAAGGCCAAGCGCCGAGAATGCTGAGGGCGGCAATAAACCATGAAGGAGGAACTATAACAGACCCGTTTATCTACGCGCAAAACGCTTATGGAGGAAGCTGGGTTTCAAGCTCTTGGAAGAATCATTGGGAGAATTATGCTCATTTTGCGACAACTGACAGCTTAATGAGAGTTAATGGAACAACTTACTATCAACATTGCGGGCCCGTAGCAATCACAAATATCATTAAGATGTATGGGAGCATGTACACTGATTATGACTCTGAAATCAATGAGGCCTCTTACCCCTATGTGTTCGGCAAGATTATTGAAGTAAATAATCAGAACTATGGCGGCTACTATATGAACATTAATTCGCCAGATGGTGGAACTGTTAGTGCAATGGCAAACGGCTTCATAGAAGAATCCTTTTTGAAATTCGGAATTCATGTTGGCACCTACGGAAGATATGCTATAAATGAGCATAATGTCGTTAATGCTGTAGGCAGCGCATATCCCGAACGCCTCATGTATGTAATGTTATCTACAAGAGACGCTCAGAATATTGACCCTGTACATCCATACGGAGCCCACGTTGTAGTCGGCTATGCGTATACTAAATTGAGAAGAGTAACATCAAGTTCTGATTATCAGACCTTTCTGAAGATTTGCGACGGAAGAAACCCGAGCGGAAGATATTTGGATGTGGATATGCTCTCCAACAAGACAGATTCTAAAGGGGAACTTTCTTATACATATTGGGAAGTGTTATTCTAACAGGGAGATTAAAACATGAGAATTTCTGCTTTAGCACTTGCGCTATTACTCTTGTGCATGCTGATACTTCCTGCTTGCAGTTCACCGCCTGCCGGAAAGAAGCTCTTCAACTTGAATGCTGAGGAAATTAGTAAGATAGAATTTGGAGGAAATGTCTTTCTTTCTCATGTGGAGAGAATTTGGCATGAACGTACAGGAAAAACACTTATTACCTCATTCATGACTATCTCTGCGACCTATACTAAAAAGAATCCTGAATTCCTTGAAATCATCAATCTGGTTAATTCTTTCAGATATAGTCGCCGTGAACCCTATGTTCAGGCAACATCGGGACCCAGCTGTTATGTCAGATTTGATAATGGGGTAGAATTTGACCTTGGTATTAGTACAGAAGACCCTATAAGTGGAGGATTCAACTCTGTCTCAATATTCGAAACAGATGGAATATATGCGTATTATGGTGTTGACAATGATTGGGGAGAGCGCATCTTCGAGTATGGAATTAATCAAATGCTGGAATAAATACCAGCGGGAGGTATCTTGATATTCAACTTCTTGGAACAGATTTGGAGAATCAAACTCCAAGACACACATACTGGGAAGTTAACTTCAGATAAGGAGTGCGAAATGAAAACGACCAAACACAGATTTATGGCGAAATTTCTTATCATCCTAATTTTACCTATTCTCCTAAGCCTTTCTTCCTGCAATGGAAACAAGCCTTTCAACCTTAATGCGGATAACATCAATTATATAAAATTCAAAGGGCAATTTCGCTTCTCTCCCGCAAAATATACAAAAGAAGACCCTGAATTCTATGAGCTGATTGAGCTTGTTAATTCATTTGAGTATGTGGACCATGATGGACCGCGTATATCAATGGCTTCAGGGGGAAGTGATAGTGTTTGGTTCGGCAAAGAATTGCATGTTAGTATAGGCTATGTTATGGCTCCATCAGAGGGCGAGGGAAAAGATTACAGGGTGATTGAAAGCTGTTACGGAGAAAGCTATGATGGGCCAAGTACGCTTATCGCAAAAGACACAGAGTTTTGTGAAAGACTGATGGAATACGGCTTCCCCGGCTGGACGCTTGAAAAAGAGAATGCGGAAAGAGACGCTACATGGGGCGGCCAATGAAAGGTTTGGGAGTTAGTGATGACAACCCTTAGCACATGTGCTGGGAATAATAAAGGGCATTTGAGAATCTTCTCAAATGCCCTTTTTATATCCGCATGCTGTCTGCTTATATAAACCCAATCTTTTTCATCACCTTTGAAAGCGTTTTCCTCGCCATCGGCCTTGCGCGCTCAGCGCCCTCACGATAGCATTCCTCGAGATAGGCCTTGTCGGCAATCAAGCGGTAATACTCACTTTGAATCGGCTCAAGTGCGGCGAAAACAGCCTCGCCGACGGCTTCCTTGAAATCGCCGTAGCCCTTGCCTTCAAACTCCCGCTCAATTTCTTCAAAGCTCTTGCCCGTAACGCAGAGGTAAATCTCCATCAGATTATTTATGCCGTCCTTGCCTTCGCCGTAGAAAACCCTTGCCTCGCTGTCCGTGACCGCACGCTTGAATTTCTTCACGATTTCATCCTTCGTGTCAAGCATCAGCACCACGGCGTTTTTGTTGGTATCAGATTTGCTCATCTTCTTCGTCGGGTCCTGCAAAGACATAACCCTGTTGCCGAATTTCTGAATAATCCCCTCTGGAATTACGAACGTGGGGGAGTATGCGCCGTTGAAGCGCTCTGCTATGTCCCGCGAAATCTCGATATGCTGGTTCTGGTCACTGCCAATCGGCACATAATTCGCCTGATACAAGAGAATATCCGCCGCCATCAGGCAGGGGTATGTGAACAGCCCCGCATTGATGTTCTCCGGATTCTTCACGGATTTATCCTTGAACTGTGTCATGCGTGAAAGCTCCCCAAACTGCGTGTAGCAATTGAGAATCCATGCGAGCTGACTGTGCTCTGAAAGATGGCTTTGCAGGAAAAACGCACTCCGCTTCGGGTCAATGCCCGCGGCCATGCCCATTGCATAGCATTCCAATATAGCCTTACGAAGCGCCGCCGGCTCTTGCCGCACTGTGATGGAATGCAAATCCGCAATCCCGAAAACGCACTCATATTCCGCCTGATACGGTACGAAATTCCGCAGCGCGCCTATATAATTGCCGAGGGTGAAAACCCCCGTCGGCTGAAGCAGGCTCAGAACCCTCTTTTTTTCAACTCCGGTGTTATTCACTGTCAAGAACTCCTTTTATCAAATTTGCAACCCTTTCCAGAATGTCATGAGGAATTTCCTCCACATAACGCAGATTTCTTTCGTCAGGAGAAATCGTTCTTATTTGGTCTGCCATCACAAAGCCCGTTGTTCCCGTTCTTTCGTCTAACGGAACATGCAAAGGATAGCGATTGTCTCTATTGGTAATAGGGCAAATAAAAACCGTGTTTGAAATCTCATTAAACGCATTCCCGCTCACAACTACAGCAGGGCGCCGCCCGGCCTGCTCGTGCCCTTCAGTTGGGTTAAAATCGAGGATAACGATATTCCCTTTTTTCAGTCGCAAATCGTTTCACCCCCGACATCCTCACCCCAGTCTATCTCTTCGCCGCGATAGGTGCCATCATAGCTTGCAAAGAGGTCTCTGATGTTTACGGGTTTACGCACTGGTTTGACGACTAATTCATCTCCGTCAATCCACATCTCAACAGAGTCTTCGCCGGTTAATTCGGTAGCCTTAGTGAACTCTGACGGCAGAATAATGCCGAGTGCATTGCCAATTTTTACCACGCTTCTTGCGTTTTTTATTCTCCGTATACTTTGCCGCATGGAATCCAACACCTTTCCTCAAAAATAACGAAGACTTATAAATGTTATAAACTTATTGTAACATGAAGTTTTGATTTGTCAAGCACCCCGCACTCGTGTGCTGATTATATGCTGCCCAAAATCTCTATCCCGCGCCTCAGCTGCCCGTCAGTCGGCGTCGAGAAATTCACGCGGAAGCAATCTGAAACCTCATTTTCGTTCGGCATGAACGCGCTGCCCGGCACGACGCAGACCTTGTGCTCAAGCGCCTGCTGAACATAATCGCTCATATCCACGCCCTCGGGCAGCTTGCACCACGCGAACAGCCCGCCGTCAAACTTGCTCCATGAAATCCCTTTTGGCGCAAGATACTGCCTCATCGCCTCTTCCAAAACCTCCGCCTTATGCTTGTAAATTCCGCGAAGCCTCTCCAAGTGTGCTTCGTAATCGCACTCGGTCATGAAGCGGTGACAAATCATCTGCGCCCAGATGTTCGTGTGCACGTCCTCACCCTGCTTGCAGACTACCATCTTGTGAATCAGAGCCTCAGGCCCGATGGCATACCCGACGCGTATGCCGGGCGACACCACCTTTGAAAACGAGCCGACATACATAACCGCGCCCGCAGTGTCAAGCGTCTTTATCGCCGGAATATCCTCGCCGCGAAAACGCAAATCGCCGTATGGATTGTCCTCTAAAATCAACACGCCCGCAGCACTGCACAGCTCATAGACCTTCTTGCGCTTCTCTGCGCTCATCGTGATGCCCGAAGGGTTCTGGAAGTTCGGAATAGTATAGAAATACTTGATATTTTTATTCTCGCGCAGAACGCTTTCGAGCCGCTCTGTGTTCACGCCGTCCTCGTCCATCGGAATCCCGAGAAGCGCGGCCTCAAAGCTCCTGAAGGAGTTAAGCGAGCCGATGAAGCTTGGGTCTTCGCACAGCACGATGTCGCCGGGGTCAACAAGCGCCTTCGTGACCAAATCCACGGTTTGCTGCGCCCCGCTCGTAATCAGCAGAGAATCCCCATTGCCACCTACGCCATACTTTTCCCGCATGTATTCCTTCAGATATTCCCTAAGCGGACGATACCCCTCCGTAGTGCTGTATTGCAGCGCAGCAACGGGTGAGTCTCTTAAAATCTCCGCCGAGATTCTCCCAATCTCCTCGGCAGGAAAAGCTTCCGCCGCCGGATTTCCCGCCGAAAACGGGATATACTCCGGCATTTCCGCATATTTGAAAATCTCCCTAATCGCGGAGGGCTTCAAGTTCCGAACTCTCTTTGAAAAATTCAACTCCATCTTCTCTCTCCCTGTTCACAAAATCTTTTTTGCGTCAACCCTCTTTGTAAAGAGAATTAACATAGTTGCGAGTGTTTTGCCCTTGCGGAGTGCCGAGGTCGTCACTCCCTACAAAGAAATGCCTTAAATGCTCAAAATTCCTGTGGCGCAGAGACCGGCAGTATATTTCTCTCAAATTCATCTTTTGCGCATATTTTTTTGAAACATCGCTCCAAGCCATAATTTTGTGCTGTTCTTAGCCCTCTTTTGTAAAGAGGGTGACGCGAAGCGTCGGGTGTTTTGCACTTACAGTGTTAGTGCTGGACGGGTGTTTTCCTTAATTGTCCACTTCGTGCGTCGCTGCGCCGCTGGCCAACGGCTCATTATCAATTGTCCTTATTTGCGGGCGGGCATGGAAACCTGCCCCTACTTATAGCATTTTTCCCTGTTCCTAATTGTCAATTGTCAATTGTACTTCTCATGGTGCACGTGCTTTTCGTCAAATCTCTCGGGTATCTCGGGTTTTTCCGCTGGATGCCCAAGCACCAGCACCATCACGGATTTTACCGTCTCCGGCAAATCAAAAAGCTCTGTGAAGAATGCCCGCTGCTCGTCATGCGCGGCGTGACACCACACCCCGCCGAGCCCCAGCGCGTGAGCGGTAAGAAGCATATTCTCTGCCGCGGCGGAGCAATCTGTTACGAGGAACACATCTCTGTCACTCAGGTTCAAATCGCCGCACAGCACAACACAGCAGTCCGCCCCGCGGTTTATCATGCCCATGTTCGGGCAAGCTTCGGCAATTTTCGCCATCGTCTCGCTGTTCTTCACGACGATGAAATCCCACGGCCGGCAATTCCTTGCGCTCGGTGCGTTAAATCCAGAGCGGAGAATCGTCGAAAGCTCCGCCTCGCCAATCGCCTCACCCGTGAAATTCCTGATGCTCTTGCGCGTGTTAATGGCCGTCAGCACATCCATGCCCGCCTCTTTGATAAATCCGTTCATATCGTCCTCCTTGTCAATGTATTCTCTTATCACAAGCTCCGCCCCGATTTTCTTGCAAATCGCTCGGCAGGCTTCGATTTCCTCCTCGTCCATCGTGCTTATCACCGTCATATACACCCTCGGCACAACAAGCACGCAGTTCGCTGTGAATTTGATTATCGCCGGCAACGCCTCTAAGCCGAAGCTGCTGTGGCACAGCGCGTCATAGTCCTCTGGCGTGGCGGCGTTGAGGCTAATCGAAATCGAATCAACGCGTCCGTCAAGCTCGGCTGCGGTGCTTCGCTCATTTATGAGGTCACTCAGGCCGTTCGTGTTAATTCTGATGAGAAAGCTGCCTTTTTCCTTGATTTTATCACACAGCCACATCATGTCGTCCCAGCGGCAGGCGGGTTCGCCGAAGCCGCAGAAAACGATTTCCTCATATTTCAGTAAATCGCGCGTCTCTAAATCCGAAAGGAATTCCTCCTTTGTCGGCTCGCTCTCACCGTACCACAAATTGTCTGCGTAAATGCTCCCGCCGCCGTCACGCAGGCAGAAATCACAGCTGCACGGGCACTCGTTAGTCAGGTTGATATACAGATTCTTTCCGTGCTCATAAGTCAAATCAGTTTTTGCCATTTTTCCCTCTTCAAGCCAAATTATAAAGTCGCCTAGCGTTATCGCAGGTGATTTTCAGCACCTCGTCCGCGCTCAGCCCCCGAAGCTCCGCAATTCTCTCAGCCACATAGGCGATATTCCGCGAATCATTCCTCTTACCGCGCACCGGCACGGGGGAGAGGTAAGGCGCGTCTGTCTCCAGCACGATGAATTCCATCGGCAGCTCCCTCGCCACATCTGCGGCGTGCCTCGCGTTCTTGAAGGTCACCACTCCGCCCAGCCCGACGAACATGCCGAGCCGCGTAATCTCCCGCGCCATCTCCAAACTGCCCGAAAACGCGTGCATAACACCTTTGGGCCTGTGTCTCTTCAAGATTTCAAGCATATCGCCGTGTGCTTCCCTGTCATGCACGGCCACGGGATAGCCCATATCCGCCGCAAGCTCAAGCTGTGCCTCAAAAACCTCGATCTGCCGCTCTTTTGTGGAGGTCATCCAGTGATAGTCCAGCCCGATTTCCCCAACGGCCACGATTTTCTCATGCTTCAGCATGGCTTCAATGCGCGTGCGCCAATCCTCCGGCAGAGCCTCGGCGCATTCCGGGTGAATCCCCGCCGCGCCGTAGACATAGCTGTATTTCCCCGCAAGCTCAAGTGTTTTTTCACAGCCCGCGAAATCACTGCCCATGTTCACGACCCCGCACAAGCCCACCATCGGCAGAATATCCGAAAGCAGCTCGGCTCTGTCGGAATCGAACTGCTCGTCATCATAATGCGCATGTGTGTCGAATATCATAATAATTGTCCTTAGCCTTTTCTAACCCTCTATCCTAAAGAGGGTGTCCAGCACTAACGCAGTAAGTACTGGACGGGTGTTTTGCCCTTTTCCATGCAAAGAAATATTTTCAAAGCCTTAAAACTCCTGTAGCGCAGAAGTCAGCTCAAATCTTTCTTTCAAATTCATCTTCTGCGCACGTTTTTTTGAAACTTCGTTCCAAGCCATAATTTTGTGCTGTCCTTAACCCTCTTTTATAAAGAGGGTGACGCGAAGCGTCGGGTGTTTTGCACTTTATATATTGCGCAAAGCGCAACCTCAACTATCAACTCTCCACTATAAATTATCAATTGTCCTTATTTGCGGGCAGGCATGGAAACCTGCCCCTACTTATAGCATTTTTCCCTGTTCCTAATTGTCAATTATCAATTATCAATTGCCCTACCTGACCTTACTTCCGTTCGGCAGATTATCCGCAAAAATCACGCTGACCTCGCCGTCCTTGCCGTCAGCCGCCAGGATCATGCCCTGGCTCTCAACACCCATCAGCGTGGCGGGCTTCAGGTTGGCGACCACGATTATCTTGTGCCCCTTCAAATCCTCCGGTGAGTACCACAACGCTATGCCTGAGGCCACCGTCCTGGGCACGCCCGTACCGTCGTCCAGCGTGAGCTTCAAAAGCTTTTTCGCTTTTTTAATCGGCTCACAGTCCACTATTTCCGCAACGCGCAAATCAACCTTTTGGAAATCATCTATCCCTATTTTTGCCACGCCGTGAATCTCGTCTCTCAGCGGATTCTCCTCTTCGATGCCCATAATCTCCTCGGCCTTGGCTACCACCTCGTCTAAATCAAGCCGCTCAAAGAGTATCTCCGGCTTCGCCGTAACCTTGGCGCCGCTCGGATAAAGCCCTGCCTTGCCGAGGTCTGCGAAACGCCCCATGTTCGCGCCGATTTGCGTGAGAATCTTCTCCGCAGTATCCGGCATGAAAACAGAAAGCAGCCCCGCGCCGATTCTGATGGAATCTATGAGATTGTAAAGCACCGTCGAAAGGCGGGGGAGAGTGTCGGCGTCTTTCGCAAGAAGCCACGGCGTCGTCTCGTCGATGTATTTATTGCAGCGCTTGAACAAGGCAAGCACCTCCGAAAGCGCATCGGCGATGTGCAGGACGTCAAACGCTGATTTTACCTTGTCTCGGCAAGCCTCGGCAACCGCCTTCAGCTCGTCGTCTACGGGCTCTGCGACCTCTGCGTCGCGCACTACGCCGCCGAAATACTTATTGACCATCGTCACCGTGCGGTTCACCAGATTCCCTACGGTGTTTGCGAGGTCTGAATTCACGCGCTCAACCAGCAGCTCCCACGTGATTGTGCCGTCTTGGTCATAAGGCATTTCGCGCAGCACATAATACCTCACTGCGTCCACGCCGAAAACGCTTGCCAAATCATCGGCATAGATGAGATTCCCCGTGGATTTGCTCATCTTTATGCCGTTCATCAAGAGCCACGGGTGCCCGAAAACTGTCTCGGGAAGCGGCAAGCCGAGTGCCATGAGGAAAATCGGCCAGTATATTACGTGAAACCTCGCTATATCCTTGCCTATAACATGCAAATCAGCCGGCCAAAGCTCGTTAAATTGCTCCGTGCTGCCGTCCGGCTCATAGCCGATGCCCGTGATGTAATTCGTCAGTGCGTCCAGCCACACATACACCACATGGCCGGGGTCAAAATCCACCTCAATACCCCATTTAATTGAGGTGCGTGAGACGCACAAATCCTGCAAGCCCGGCAAGAGGAAGTTGTTCATCATCTCATTTTTGCGCGAAACAGGCAAGATGAAATTCGGGTGCGCGTTTATGTAATCAATCAGCCTCTGCGCATATTTCTGCATATCAAAGAAATATGCCTCCTCGCTGGCCGGAATTACTTCCTTGCCGCAGTCAGGGCATCTGCCGTCAACGAGCTGGCTTTCCGTGTAAAAGGCCTCGCAGGCCGTGCAATAAAGCCCCTCGTATTTCCCTTTATAAATGTCGCCCTGCTCATAAAGCTTCTTGAATATCTTCTGCACGGATTTAACATGATAATCATCCGTCGTGCGTATGAACTTATCATAGCTGATGTTCATCAAATCCCACTGCGCCTTTACGATGCCCGCGGCCTCATCAACGTATTGCTTCGGTGAAATTCCGCGCTCCTTGGCCGTTTTCTCATTCTTTTGCCCGTGCTCGTCTGTGCCCGTCTGAAAGAAAACGTCATAGCCCTCAAGGCGTTTTTGCCGCGCGATTGCGTCGCTCAGCACAGCCTCGTATGAATTCCCTATATGCGGCTTGCCCGAAGTGTAGGCGATAGCCGTCGTAAGATAATATTTTCCGTTCATTTTTCCCTCGTTTTCCGCAAAGAGAGGCCCCCGTCATTCGGGCGTATATCCTGTCTCCGCAACTATTTTTTTCAGCGCAGCCACATCAAGCTTATTAGCGTCATATGTAACGTCCGCACTGTTCGTCTCAAGATGAACCACGGCCTTCTGCACAGCTTTCGTGTCCTCGAAGGCCCCGCGCATTCGCTTCACGCAATGCTCACAGCTCATGCCCTTAACGCCAATAGTCACGGTTTTAATATCCTTTTTTGCACCAAACATAATACCCCTCCGTTAACTCACAATGTATTAACAGCCACAAATACAACAGACAACACCATCAGCGCCGCCAGCACAATCGCCACAATCTTCACCCACATATCGCGGCGGCTCTTATGGCTGCCGTTCTTCGCGGCCGGATTCTTATTCATCTTCTTCTTTCCCACAGTCTCGCCTTCCTTCAAAGCATTCTGGTTTTGGCAAATACACAGTTATTATAGCATCTGGGCGCCGAAATGTAAATATGGCGCAATGTTGTGGATAACTGACTGAAATAGATTTATTTATTGGCACAAAAGTAATTGACGTCGAGGTGAAAAAGGTTTATTATGTAGGCGTGAGGTCTTCACAGAATAAAAGTATGTAAGTAGCATTGTGCAGATACATTGAAATTGATTCTGTCATAGGCAGTACTTATTGGGAAGTCAACTTCAAATAAGGAGTGCGAAATGAAAACGACCAAACACAGATTTATGGCAAAATTTCTTATCCTCCTAATTTTGCCTATTCTCCTAAATCTTTCCTCCTGCAGTGCCGATAGAAAACCTTTTAACGTTAACAGCGAGGACATTGAGCGAATAGAATTCGGAAGAAATGCTGGATTTTTCTCTCCGGCCACCTACACCAAAGAAGACCCCGAATTCTATGAGCTGATTGACCTTGTCAACTCGTTTGAATATGAAAGCAGCGAAGAATGGCCTCGTTCTGATGCTGCAACAGGGCGAAATGTCGAAGTTAGGTTTGGCGAAGAGCTAATTTTTCGCATAGGTTATGTTATGGAATTGTCTGAGGGTGGCGGGATAGATTACAGAGTGATAAATTATTGTTATGGAGAAAGTTACAATGACCCCCCCGCTCTTATCGCAAAAGACACAGAGTTTTGCGAGAGGCTGATGGAATACGGCTTCCCCGGCTGGACGCTTGAAAAAGAGAATGCGGAGAGAGACGCACAAGCCTCAGCCGCATACAAATCCCGCGCTGGTGAATTCATCGAGCGTGTGCTGAATCTCCCGTCGCAGGAATTCGTTGAGTATGAGGAGAAATACGCGCGCTCGGGTGACGTTGAACTAATTGAATGAGAAGTTTTTGGAGGCGGCGAAATCCCTGTGCGGCGGATACGTGGCCGAAAGCATATATGAGGGCAAATCCACTTTTTTCGGGAACGTCATAACCACTCATGCGGTCGCCGCGGGCAATGGGTACAGCTGGAAGGTGCTTTCATATGAGGTGGAGGAAGCTTCGGAGAAGAATTTCTCTTACACCGCGATGATTGAAGACAGCCGCGAGGCCGAGCCGTACAAAATGACAGGCAACATACAGTTCGATGAGGATAACCTCATCGACTACATGACGGCACAAAGAAGATAGCAAACAGAGGGGAGAGCGCTCATGCTCTCCCCTTGTGCATTTCCCTTTTTTGCGTTATAATTAACCCCACAAAAAATGCGCATGAAAGGAAATGCAGAATAAATGGCTAAAGAAACAATCAAGTATAAGGAAATGAACACGCTCGCAATTCACGACATCTCCGGCGTTGGAAAATGCTCACTTACCGTTGCGCTTCCGGTGCTTTCAGCCTGCGGCGTAGAGACCGCGGTTCTGCCCACGGCAGTTCTCTCCACGCATACCGGTGGCTTCAAGGACTATGTCTTCGTGGATTTAACCGATGAAATGCTGCCGTTCGCCGAGCACTGGAAAAATGAGAACTGCTCGTTCAGCTCTGTTTACACAGGTTTTTTAGGCAGCGTGGGGCAGATAGAAATAGTTGAGAAAATCATCAAAATGTTCCGTAAAGACGGCTTCGTCGCATTCGTTGACCCCGTCATGGGTGACAACGGCAAGCTCTATCCCACCTACACCGACGAGATGGCTGAAGGCGTATCAAGGCTCGTCAAAAGCGCCGACATCGTTCTGCCGAACATGACGGAAGCCAGCCGCATTCTCGGCATACCCTATAACGGCGGGCCGTATGAAGAAGCTTATGTTATCGACGTATTGAAGCGGCTCTGCGCACTCGGCCCGAAGAAAGCAGTCCTCACCGGTATTACGCTTATCGGCGACGAAGGCCGCCTCGGCTCTGCCTGCTATGACGCAACGCTTGATAAAGCCGAATTTACCCTCCTTGAGAGAATCGACGGCTACTTCCACGGCACGGGCGACCTTTTCGGCTCAACCGTCACGGCCGCTGTCCTCAACGGCATGAACATCTTCGAGGCCACGGTCATCGCAACGGAATACACATGGCGCTCCATCGTCTCCACAAAGGAGCATCAGCCTGATTATAAATTTGGCCCGAAATTCGAGGTTCACCTGCCGTGGCTCGGCGCGGAAATGGAAAAGTATAGAGGAATGGATTAGTGCCGTTGACGGTGAAGCGTATTCCGGCGTGTAGGGAGTGACGACCCCGGCACTCCGAAAAGATAGTGCATAATTAAAGGACAAGGTGTTCTGCTCAAGAGACCTTGTCCTTTAATTATCAATCGGCTTAACCCTCTTTTGTAAAGAGGGTGGCGCACCGCGGCGGTGTTTTATCTTCAATAGCCATTATTGCCCTTATTCGGGCTTGCAAATATGTTTGAAATGAGATATAATACACTTTAGCGATTTTATGTGCTAAAGAATATTAAAACGGGGGATAATTATGTTTTTTCAAAAAGAGATTGAAACGATGCCGCGCGCGGAGATTGAAAAGCTTCAGCTCGAACGCCTGCAGAGGCTCGTAGACTACTGCTATAATAACGTCCCGTTTTACAACAAGCGCCTCACAGAGGTCGGGATAACCTCGGGAGATAAGCTCAAAACCCTCTCCGATGTTCAGTATATACCATACACGACGAAAGAGGATATCCGCGATAATTATCCGTTCGGCCTGCTGGCCACGCCGATGAAGGACATCGTGCGCATTCACGCGTCAAGCGGCACAACGGGCAAACCGACCGTCGGCGCATACACTAAGAATGACATAGAGAACTGGTCTGATTTCATGGCCAGAATCGTCATCGCCGCGGGCGTCACGGATGAAGATATAATCCAAATCGCGTTCGGATACGGGCTTTTCACCGGGGCACTTGGGCTGCATTACGGCCTTGAGAAAATCGGTGCGACGGTAATCCCCGCGTCAAGCGGCAACTCCGAGAAGCAGCTCATGATGATGCGGGATTACGGTGTTACAGGGCTCGTTGCGACGCCTTCTTACGCGCTCTATCTCGGCGAGATGGTAAATGAAAGCATAGCGGGCGGAGAGGTTCCGGCTGATGCGTATAAATCCCTCAAATACGGTGTTTTGGGCAGCGAGGGCTGCACGCCGGAGATGAGAAGCAGAATTGAGGAAACGTTGGGCATAGAGGTCAGCGATAACTACGGTATGACGGAGCTCACGGGTCCGGGCGTCTCGGGTGAGTGCAGAGAACGCGCGGGGCTTCACTTCTGCGAAGACGCGTTTCTGCCCGAAATAATCAATACTGATACAGGCGAGATCAAGGCGCGCGGCGAGGTCGGCGAGCTCGTCGTCACAACGCTTATACGCGAGGGTATGCCGGTTCTGCGTTACCGCACAAAGGATATAACAAGAATCAACTATGAGCCGTGCAAATGCGGCAGAACGCACGCCAGAATGGAAAAGGTCATGGGCAGAACCGATGATATGATTATAATCAAGGGTGTCAACGTGTTCCCGTCGCAGATTGAAAGCACTTTGGTTACGTTGCCGCAGGTCGGCCCGCACTACCAGCTCGTCCTGACTAAGAAAAACTTCCTTGATAACCTCGAGGTAAAGGTTGAGCTTCTCGACGCGAGTCTGCTTGAGAGCTATTCCGAGCTTGAAAACCTGCAAAGTAAAATCAGAGAGCGCCTCAGAAGCGTGCTGAGCCTCGACACCAAGGTCACGCTCGTTGAGCCGAAAACACTCGAGAGATTCCAGGGCAAGGCGAAGAGAATCCTCGATTTGCGAAATGAATAAGGGAGAATTATGAATTTTTTTGAAGCGGTCAAAAACCGCACAAGCTACCGCGGGAAATTTGAAAGCGCACCTGTCCCGAAGGAAGATTTAATCGAAATCATGGAGGCGGGCTGTGACGCACCGTCAGGCTGCAATATGCAGACCACAAGCTTTATCGCGATAGATGACCCGCAGCTGATGTCGCAGCTTCTCGGCCTTGTAAATCCGCCTATTGCGGGCACTGCCAAGGCGGCCATAGCCGTGCTTACAGAGCGCGTCTTCGCGTACCGTGATAAATGCTTCGCCGTGCAAGACTACTCCGCTGCCATTCAAAATATGCTGCTTGCGGCGGTGGCGCTGGGCTATCAGAGCTGCTGGTATGAGGGACATATCACAGATGACGACAACATCGGCAGAAAGATGGCTGATGTGTTGGGCGTTCCGCAGAACATTGACCTTGTCTGCTTTATGCCGATAGGCAAGGGCGTTGATGAACCCAAAAGAGCAAAGAAGAAGCCGTTTGGTGAACGCGCATGGTTCAACGGCTATAAAAAGTAAAGGATTATATTACAAAATGAAGGAATTACTGCTAGGCAATGAGGCCGTCGCGAGGGGGCTGTATGAGGTGGGAGTGGGCGTTGTTTCAAGCTACCCCGGCACACCCAGTACGGAGATAACCGAAGCGGCGGCAAAATATGACGAAATCTACACAGAGTGGGCGCCTAATGAAAAGGTCGCGGCGGAGGTCGCGGCGGGCGCGGCAATCGGAGGTGCGCGTTCGTTCTGCGGCATGAAGCACGTCGGATTGAACGTTGCGGCAGACCCAATCTTCACGATGAGCTATATCGGCGTAAATGCGGGCATGGTGATAGGCGTCGCGGATGACCCCGGTATGCACTCCTCGCAAAATGAACAGGATTCGCGCAACTATGCCAAGGCCGCGAAAATCCTCATGCTTGAGCCTTCGGATTCGCAGGAATGCAAGGATTTCACGAAGCTGGCCTACGCGCTTTCGGAGGAGTATGACACACCCGTTTTTCTCAGGCTCACCACGCGCATTTCGCATTCGCGCAGCCTTGTGGAAATCTCGGAGCGCGATAGTATCGAACTGAAGCCATATGATAAAAACACCGCGAAGAATGTTATGCTGCCCGCGTTTGCGAGGCCTAAGCATGTCGCCGTGGAAGTTCGCACGAAAAAACTGACAGAGTGGGCGGAGACCTGCGAGCTGAATAAAATCATTGACAACAACGCTAAAATCGGCGTCATCACCTCGGGCGCCTGCTACCAATACGCGCGCGAGGCCATCGGTGACGGCGCGAACTATCTCAAGCTCGGCGCGGTTTACCCGCTGCCGGTTGAAAAGATAAAAAGCTTCGCCGCCGGTTTAGATAAAGTATACGTCATTGAAGAGCTTGACGATATAATCGAGGCGCACTGCAAAGCCATCGGCGTAAATGTCGTCGGCAAAGATTTGCTCCCGCGCGTCGGCGAATTCTCTCAGAGAATCATCAAACAATATATCACCTGCGACGAGAACGCTTTTTTCTCGCTTCCTGCGGAGCTTCCGATTCGCCCGCCGGTTATGTGCAGCGGATGCCCTCACAGAGGGCTGTTCTATACGCTGAATAAGGCCAAGGTATTCGTCAGCGGCGACATAGGCTGCTATACGCTCGGGGCGTCAGCCCCTCTCAGCGCGATGGATACCTGTATCTGCATGGGCGCGTCAATTTCGGCGCTCCATGGCTTCAACAAGGCTAGGGGAGAGGAGGCTTCGAAGAGAGCAGTCGCCGTCATTGGCGACTCCACCTTTATGCACACAGGCATCAACAGCCTCGTCAATGTGGCGTATAATCAAAGCAATTCCGTCACGATTATCCTCGATAACTCCATCACAGGCATGACGGGGCAGCAGCAGAACCCGACCACCGGCTTCACGCTTAAGGGCGACCCCACCACTGCCGTGAATCTCGAAGCCCTCTGCAAATCAATCGGCATAAGCCGCGTGACAGTCGTAGACCCATATGACGTAAAAGCCGTGCAAAAGGTTCTCGCCGAAGAGCTTGAAGCGGAAGAGCCGAGCGTAATCATCAGCCGCAGACCCTGCGCGCTTTTGAAATACGTGAAGCATGCCGAGCCTCTCATGGTCAACGAGAACTGCATAGGCTGCAAAATCTGTATGGGCGTCGGCTGCCCGTCGCTCAGCTTTGACGCTGCATCCAAAAAAGCTGTGATAGACGCCAACACCTGCACCGGCTGCAACGTATGCGCGGGGATTTGCCCGAAGAACGCGATTGTGAAGGGGGTAAGGTCATGAGCAACAGTAGGGGCGGGTTTCCATGCCCGCCCGTCAACGCAGAAAGCGTGAAAAGCATAATCATAGTCGGCGTGGGCGGTCAGGGAACTCTCCTCGCAAGCAGAATAATGGGTGACGCGCTTGTCCAAAAGGGCTACGACGTGAAGGTCAGCGAGGTTCACGGAATGAGCCAGCGCGGCGGCTCGGTTATCACCTATGTCAGATACGGCGATGAGGTGAATTCACCCGTGATAGAGAACGGCGAGGCGGATATAATCCTCGCGTTTGAAGAGCTTGAAGCGGCGCGCTATCTGCCGTTTCTGAAGCCCGGTGGCACGGTGATAACCAGCACGCAGCAAATTGACCCCATGCCCGTAATCACAGGTGCGGCGGAGTATCCGCAGGAGGTAATCCTCGCGATAGAATCCCTCGGCATCACTGTGCGCAGGCTGGACGCCCTGAGTCTCGCCAAGCAGGCAGGCAGCGTGAGGGCCGTAAATGTAGTGCTGATCGGCGCGTTGGCAAAGGACATGGACATCGAGAAAGAGGTCTGGCTTTCCGCGCTGGAAAAATGCGTGCCGGAGAAGTTTCTGGAGCTGAACCAAAAAGCCTTTGAATTAGGCTACAACAGCTATTGATTTTTTATGTGGCATTCAAACAAATGCCCGAAAAATATCACGACCACCTTCTCAAAGGTGAAATGTTGGGTTTTCGCGAATGCCACATAGAGCCGGATTGGTTGTTAGTGTATCAGATTCAAGAAGAAGTGATGATTCTTTTAGCTGTAGGAACCGGCAGACATACCGACCTTTTTGACGAATAGGAAAGCAGATAAATTCTCTTCAGTTTTCCATATTCTATAAAATATTAAATTTGTAAACACGAAAGGAATCTTAAAGTAAATGAGCTATTTCAACATTGCAATCGAATGCGCCTCTCAAGACGTCTTGAGGGAAATCCAGAGTGAGAGGCTGAGAGACATCGTAAAGAGAAACTATGAGAACGTGCCGCTTTACAGGCAGAAGCTTGATGAGCTCGGCATAAAGCCTGAAGACATCAAAACCATTGACGACATAGTAAAGCTGCCGTTCACTTATAAGCAGGATTTGCGCGACACATACCCGTTCGGCCTCATGGCCGTGCCCAGAGAGGATTTGGTGAGAATCCACGCGTCAAGCGGCACCACCGGCAAGCAGACCGTCGTGGCATATACCCAAAACGACATCGACGTCTGGTCGGAGTGCGCGGCGCGAAGCATCGTCGGCGCGGGCGGCAGTAAGGACGACTTCGTCCACGTCTCATACGGCTACGGCCTCTTCACAGGCGGGCTCGGGCTGCATTACGGCGCTGAATGCTTGGGCGCGACGGCAATCCCCGTCTCATCGGGCAACACGGACAGGCAGATTCAAATCATGCAGGATTACGGCTCGGATATTCTCTGCTGCACGCCGTCTTACGCGATGTATATAGGCGAAACCGTGAGAGAAAAGGGCATTGACCCCACGACGCTAAAGGTTCGTGCGGGTATCTTCGGTGCGGAGCCGTGGACGCAGGAAATGCGCAGGGAGATTGAAAAATCTCTCGCAATCAAGGCCTATGACATCTACGGCCTCTCCGAGATTGCGGGCCCCGGCGTTGCGAGCGAATGCGAGGAGCAGGACGGCATGCACATCAACGAAGACTATTTCTATCCTGAAATCATTGACCCGGATACCGGCGAGCGCCTGCCGGACGGCGAATTCGGCGAGCTCGTCTTCACCTGCATAGGCAAAGAGGCGTTGCCGCTCATCAGATACCGCACGAGGGATATTTGCTCGATAACGCACGAGAAGTGCAAATGCGGCAGAACGCTCGCAAGAATGTCCAAAACGAGGGGCAGAACAGACGATATGCTGATTATACGCGGCATCAACGTCTTCCCGTCGCAGATTGAAAGCGTGCTGCTTGAGCTCGGCATGGACCCGAATTATCAAATTATTGTTGACAGGAAGAATAATCTTGATACACTTGAGGTGCAGGTGGAGATAAACGAGAAAATCTTCTCGGATACAATCAGAAGCCTCGAGGAAGTGGAGCAGAAAATTGCGGCGGCATTGCAATCAACGCTCAGCATCGCAGCAAGGGTGCGCCTCCTGGAGCCGAAATCAATTGAGCGCTCAATGGGTAAAGCCAAGCGCGTCATAGACAAAAGAGCACAATAAGTGCAATGGACAATTGATAATTGATAATTGACAATTAAGGACAAAAACGTAGGGGCGCTTTCCGCCCGTCCGTAACAAAAATAATCAACAACGTATAAATCACTAAAATATACAGAAAAGGAGCAAAACTATGCAATTGAAACAACTTTCGATTTTTGTTGAAAACAAGGCGGGTCGCCTTGCCGAAATCACGGAGGCTCTCGCTAAGGCAAATGTGGACATCCGCGCAATTTCCGTCGCTGACACAAGCGATTTCGGAATCCTGCGCGTAATCGTTGACAAGCCGAACGAGGCTGTCACGGCGCTGAGGGAGAACGGCTTCACGGTTTCGCTTACAGATGTCATCGCAGTGGGTATCGACGACAAGCCCGGCGCGTTCGCCTATGCCGTGAGAACCCTCGCTGATAACAGCATTGCAATTGAGTATATGTATGCCTTCATCAGCCGCGATAAGGGCAAGGCTTATATCATAATCCGCGCGGACGACGGCGAGGCTGCCATTAAAGCCCTCGAAAGCGGCGGCTCTGCGATTCTCAACCCGCAGGAAATCTACGACATGTAGAAGTGGATATAATAAGGATGGTGCATCATTTATGTTCAGTATGATATTTGGCGGTTTAATAGAAGGAATTAAAGGGTTTTTCGAATCTAAAGAGAAAGCTAATATATCAAGAGAAGAGCGTAGGATTGAAGCACGAGAACCTTTATATGCGGAACTCATCGATATTATTGATTCTTTTCCTGAAGAAACACCGCTATCGATTCTTCACTTTGGTATGGAATATCCACCTTCTTTCAGCGGGGATTACACTATTATGTATGAAATCATCAACTATCAAATTGATGATTATAATGCAAGAATTGATGAGTTGGATATGGAAAAGCAGAGAATCCCATATAATCTTCAAGCTTCACTTCATAATTGCGAGCATACTTTGAAACTTATGGAAAAGAATGAATTAGAGTATACCACTGCGAAGAAAAGATATGATGAATTCATGAAAGCCAATAATGGAAGAATTAAGTCAATCTCCACACAAATAGTTTTAAATGCAATAATAAGCTTCGAAGTTGCAGAGTATAATTCATTTGGTCCTCCGGGAATAATCCAAAGTGAAGAATTCCAGCTTGCTAAGAACGCCATCATTATGACACTACGCGATGAATTGAAATTGTAAGTGCATAATTCTTGTGGACTGCCGCTGAAGGAAAAGGAATAAATTGGTGTTATAGGGCAAAGCACGCTTATTTGTGAGGCTTTGTCCTTTGTTATTTTCGAACACTGCTACAACCAATCTCAACTATCAACTTCATTCACCACATTTAGCCCCTTTTCCGCACAGCACCGCAGTTTATTGTGTTTCGGAAAACTTCTTTTAAGAATTATGTTGACAAAGATAATATCTATATTGTATAATTCATATGCTGTAAAGAAAAAAACTTTACAGATAAATTCAGGGAGGTGGCGTCTTGGCAAAGGATTTGAGAATCACATTTCTCCTCGATTTCTACGGCGACATGCTGACGGATAAGCAGCGCGAAGTTATTGAAGCGTATTATAACGAAGACCTTTCGCTTGCCGAAATCGCCACGGAAAAGGGCATCACACGTCAGGGCGTGCGAGATGCCATAAAGCGCGCGGAGCAGCAGCTTCTTGAAATGGAAGAGCAGCTGGGGCTTGCGAAGCGCTTCAAGAACGTGAAAGACGGTCTTGCCAAGATTTGTGACTGCGCCCTGCTGATTCAAGAGATAAACTCGCGCGGGGTGAATAACCCGGATATCAACGTGAATATCGCTGAGATAGTAGAGTGCGCGCAGGAGCTGGCGCTTGAGGAATAATCACGTAAACCACATTTGCAAAAGGAGAAAAGATGGCGTTTGAAGGTCTTGCCGACAAGCTGGCAAACTCATTTAAGAAGCTGAGAAGCAAGGGCAAGCTCACTGAGGCCGATGTGAAGGATGCCATGAGGGAGGTTCGCCTCGCTCTTCTCGAAGCGGACGTTAATTATAAGGTTGCCAAAGATTTCACTGCAAAAGTGACAGAGAGAGCCGTCGGCGCGGAGGTCATGGAAAGCCTAACGCCCGCGCAGATGGTCATAAAGATAGTCAATGAAGAGCTCACGAACCTCATGGGCGGCAGCGAGGAAAGATTGAATTCCCCCGCTCACCCGCCTGCGGTTGTGATGATGTGCGGCCTGCAGGGCGCGGGTAAAACCACATTTGCGGCAAAGCTTGCGAAGCTGCTGAAATCGCAGGGGCATAGGCCGCTTCTTGTGGCGGGAGACATTTTACGCCCCCCCGCCATTAAGCAGCCGCAAATCGTTGGCGGGCAGGCTGAAACGCCTGTGTTTGAAAAAGGCACGCAGGATCCTGTAATTACAGCGCAGGAGGCTGTGAAGCACGCGCGTGATTACGGCAATGATTACGTTATAATCGACACCGCCGGCCGTCTTCAAATCGACGAAGAGCTGATGGACGAGTTGAAGCGGATAAACGAAGCCGTTCATCCCACTGATATTCTCCTCGTAGTTGACTCCATGACGGGTCAGGAAGCCGTAAACGTCGCCAAAACCTTTGATGAGCTTCTGAGCATAACAGGCGTGGTTCTCACCAAGCTGGACGGCGATACCAGAGGCGGCGCGGCGCTTTCAGTCAAGGCAGTGACGGGCAAGCCTATTAAGTTTGCCGGCACGGGAGAGAAACTCGAAGACTTCGAGGTTTTCCACCCGGACAGAATGGCAAGCAGAATCCTCGGCATGGGCGATGTTCTCACGCTGATTGAAGAGGCGGAGACGCGTCTCGATGAAAAAGAAGCCCAAAAGGCGGCCGAAAGGCTGATGAGCAATAAATTCGACCTAAACGATATGCTCGACCAGTTCAATCAGGTCAGGAAAATGGGTCCGCTCAAGGGCATTCTCTCAAAGCTGCCCGGCATGAATAAAAACCTCGATAAAATGGACATCGACGACAGAATGATGGACAGGCAAATCGCGATAATCGAGTCGATGACGATGCAAGAGCGCTCAAAGCCCGAGGTGCTCAACGCTTCCCGCAGGCGGAGAATCGCGGCGGGCTGCGGAATGCAGGTGGAAGACGTGAACAAGCTTATCAATCAGTTCAAGCAGATGCAGAAGATGATGAAGCAGTTCATGGGCAAGGGCGGCAAGCGGAGAGGCATGCCGAACATAGACCTATCCCAGTTCGGCATGTAGTGAAGGACAATGAACAATGAACAATGAACAATGAACAATGAACAATGAACAATGAACAATGAACAATGAACAATGA
>QMCD01002204.1_pt1 | contig 21805 bp, 13 predicted proteins | sample 1821841 | NCBI WGS metagenome assembly QMCD01 (sample SAMN01991225, study PRJNA193472) | Termite gut metagenome, whole genome shotgun sequencing project. | isolation source: worker | host: Macrotermes natalensis
CGCGGCGGCGACGCGCGCGTTGGCCTCCATCTCCGCACCGTGCCGTGTTCCGGTGTCGGTGGTGAAGACAAAGCATCCCTCATCCGCCATCCAGGCGTAGAAAACGTGGGCCACCCAAGGAGTCGGGCTAAAGCCCGGAGAGGGGCCCGGTGCCCTGTCTCCGTCGGTTAAAACCGACGGCAATATTTCCGCCGTAACCGGAGCCACCGTCGCCAGCGTCATCACGTGATGCTTCCGTATGAAAGCCTCTATTTTTCCCAATTCAACCATCAATCGTAATGATACCTCATTTTCAGAACCTCGACCGAGACCACATCGTCGTCGATGGTATAGACCATGCGATGCTCGTCGTCGATGCGTCGCGACCACTTACCGCCAAGATCGTATTTCAACTGCTCCGGCTGTCCGGAACCAGTTCTCGGATGGTAGATCAGCTCAAATAAAAGTTTTGATATTTTTTTGAAATTATGCGGCTGACTGCGCTCGAAATATTTGTTATCCTTGTGAGCCTGTTTCGTCAAAATCACACGATAAACTTTTGAGTCATTCATCGTCCTCTCCTTCCTGCGATATGCTGTCGAGGTATCGTTGCATCTCCTCAGGGCCGTTTATAGTAATATACTCCTCTCTTTTGATCTCCTCTTCCGCCTCGCGAATCGCCTTCATCATGGCTTTCGACGACATCAGATATTCGGTTTCGACGAGCGAATTGTATTCGTCGAGCGACATCATCACCACACCTTTGCCTCCGCTACGCGGAACTATCAACCTGTCGGAATCTTCAATCACCTGATCGAGATATTGCTTCAGGTTTTTGCGCAGATCCGTAAAATTAGCTGTTCTCATAATAATATGTACTTATTTAAGTACAAATATAAGTACTTATTCCGGCACGTGCAAATTTATTCAAAAAACTTATCTCCCATCTATGAAGTTTTTAGTAGTATCGACCGGCGAAGGATTCACCGGATCGAGCGGCGTGGCGGGAATGACGATCGAATCCAACTGTACGAGCCGTTCCGACTCGGGCAGGGTTCCGGCCAGCTCGCCCATCACCTTGGCGCGAACCACCGAGAACTCCGGTCGATTGGCCTCCTTGATCGGTTCGCCGGGCTCCTGCGGAATGGAGTTCGGATTGAGCGGCTTGCCGTTCAGACGTATTTCATAATGGAGGTGAGGCCCCGTCGACCCCCCAGTGGAGCCGACATATCCGATCACCTGCCCTTGGGAAACGCGCGACCCGACCGATATGTTGCCGTATCGGCTTAAATGCAGATAGCGGGTCTCGTAGCCGCGCGCGTGTTTTATCCACACGGTGTTGCCTCCGTCGCCCAACCATCCGCGCCGCGTCACGGTGCCGTCGGCCACGGCATGGGCGGGGGTTCCCGTCGGAGCGGCGTAATCTATCCCGTGGTGGGGACGATAGGTGCGGCGAATGGGATGCAGGCGCGACCGGGAGAAGGTCGAGGAGATGCGCGAATAGTTCAGAGGCGCCCTCAGGAACTGCTTCTTAAGACTGTTGCCGTTCTCGTCCCAATAAGCGATCTTACCCTCCTGCTTAAACGGGATGGCGTAGTACTCCTTGCCTCCGTGGCGGAAGATGGCGCCCCACACCTGCCCTATGTCGTTGATGGCGATCGAGTCGACATACTCCTGATCGTAGATCACCTCGAAACCGTCGCCCTTTTGAAGGGCGAAAAAATCGACGCTCCAGCCGAACACATCCTCCAGTTTGCCCGAGAGGGCGAGCGGAAGCCCGTTGCCCACGATGGCGTTCCACATCGACGATTCGATAGAGGCTTCGGCACGCTGCCTCTCGACCCTCACGGGTTTGGAACCGTTGCGCACCACGACCGAATCGCGCCCCGGTAGCGAGATGACGAAGTAATCGGTCAGCGATTTTTCGTAAACAAGGTGGGCGAGCCTCTGCCTGGCGACGCTGTCGACCGACAGGGTGTCGGGGGTGAGCATGGCGACATAGCGCCGGCCCACCTGCACCTTGCGCAGATCGTAAACATCTTTCGATGCCTGCTCGATGTCGTAGACTCCCCTCGCGCCGATGCCGAAACGTTCGAGTATCTTGCCCATAGTCTCATTTTTGCCGACCTCGCCCTCGACCAGTTCGTACTGCTCATAGGGAATATCGAACATAGTGAGCGGTTCGCGCTCCGTCTCGGTATCGGAATCGCCGGAACCGCGCTTCTGAATGCAGGTGGCGACCAGAAAAAGCACGGCCGCAAGCACCGCCACCCCCACAATGACCGTCCAGGAGTATTTTCTAAGGAATTGTTCTATTTTTCGTAACATCGTGATCGTACTTTAGTTTTTGCTCGGCAGGAACGAATAATCGCGGGAGTAGCGTAGCATCTGCTCGGTATAGCTCTCGTCGTAGGCGATGGCGACGTCGGTGATCTCGCCGGTGTTAAGGTCGCGCACCAGCTCGTAGCGCGGGTTGACGAAACCGCCGTAAGGAGCAAGGTTCAGCGCGGTGTAGCGTTCCAGAACTTCGGCGTGCAGGGCCGGGTCGACGCGAACGCCGTAGGTTTCGATCATGTCGCGTCCGGCCTCGAAATCGCCCTCGCTCTTAATGCGTTGCACTTCGCGCAAAAGCTCGCCGACAAGCCCTCTCAAGGCCTCGAAATCGTTCACCACGATATAGGTTTTGCCGCCCTCTACCACCTTTCCGATGACACCCGCGGCGCGCCCCTTCTCATAGCACCACTCGGCCACCGCTTTGCGGCAACGCATGTGGGCCTGCTCGACGTTCTTGCCAAGCTCGACGCGCGAGAGTTGGGTCTGAAGGCCGTTCATCATGTAGCTCGCGTACTCGGCCCAAGCGACATCCGAAGAGGGAACGAGACCGAGTTCCACGAGCTTCGGATCGGCTATGTAGTAGAGCGCGAAGAGATCGGCCCGCATCTCTTCGAGGGGTGAGCCGTACTGCTTCAACTCGGTTCCCGTCACTCCGGGAGCAAGTTGGCCGCTGCCGTGACCGAGACATTCGTGAAGGTCGGTGTGGAGATTCGAGCCCAGCGAGCCGAACTCTTTCATCCGTGCGCGATCCTCCTCGCGTAGCACGAACTCCTCGGTGAAGCCGTTGCCCTCGGCGGCCTTGTCGTAGGCGTCGGTTATGTTCTGTATGGTGACCGACTTGGAGCCGTGGTCGCGGCGGATCCAGTCGGCGTTCGGCAGATTGATCCCTATCGGGGTGGCCGGATAGCAGTCGCCGCCGATTATCGCCGCCGTTATGACCTTGGCCGAAACGCCCTTCACCTCTTCTTTACGGTACTCGGGTGCGACGGGCGAGTGGTCTTCGAACCATTGGGCGTTTGCGCTGATGATCTCGGTGCGGCGCGTGGCTTCGTCGTTCTTGAAGTTGACGTTGGCCTCCCACGACGCCTTGATGCCGAGCGGATCGCCATAGTTCTCGATGAAACCGTTTATGAAATCGACATGTGAAACGGTGTCCCTGACCCACGCCACGTTGTAGGCGTCGAAATCCCTCAGGTCGCCGCTGCGATAGTATTTCACAAGGTTTTCGATAATCTCTTTCTGGGCCCCTTCGGCGACACCCGCCGCCTTTTCGAGCCAGAAGACGATCTGCGCTATCGCCGCGCCGTACATTCCGACCTCATGCCACACCATCTCCTGCAAACGTCCACCCTTCCGGGTGAGTTTCGAGTTGAGACCATAGGAGATCGGCATCGGGTCGTCGCCCGCGGCGGCGGCCATGTCGGCATAGAACTTCTCCGCCTCGGCCTGCGTCACTCCTTCATAATAATTCATCGCGCTGGTGGCGAGCAGATCGGCCCCCTCGGCCTGATTTATACGCAGAGGCCAGAGCGCGGGGTCGAAAATAACGGGTTTTACAGCCGCGATAAGTTCCTCGCGCGAGCCTCCGGCGAAATCGAGCGGCAACGCCTCGTTCTGAGTGCCGACCAGAAGCGCGTCGAAATACTCTTCGGAGAATCCGGGCTCGAACTTGTCGCCCGAATAGTGGTGATGGATCCCGTTGGCGAACCACACCTTTTTAAGATAGGTCTCGAAAGCGGCCCACTCGGGCGTGGAGCGATCTCCGGCCCACGTGCGGTGGATACCCTCCAGAGTGCGCCTCACGGGCAGGTTGTATCGAAAGTTCTGATCGAAGAGAATGTCGCGTCCCGACAGCGCCGCCTCGCTCAGGTAATACACAAGCAGTTTTCGGTCGAGCTCGAGCTCCTCGAAACCCGGCACCCGGTATCTCATCACACGGATATCGTCGAAGCGGTCGATAGTCCACCTGAACTCTCCGCCGCCCTCTTTTTTCGCTTTTTCGCCACACGCGGCAACCCCTAAAATCGTCGCACAAATCGCCATAATCGTAAAAATCTTTTTCATCTCCCCTTAATTAGATTCGGTTAGGTCGCAAAGTTATCTTTTTTTTCTAACTTTACCGCGCATTTTACAAGGGATAATGAGGGTTGCAGAGACGAGAGAGGCGCTTGGGGAAGCCTTAAGAGGGGTGCCTGGGGAAGAGATAAATTTTGTGCCGACGATGGGGGCGTTGCACGAGGGACACTTGTCGCTGGTGCGCGAAGCCGGGAAAGCGGGGGGAGTGGTCGTGGTGAGTGTGTTTGTCAACCCGACGCAGTTCAACGACCCGTCAGACCTGAAAAACTACCCCCGAACACCCGGGAAGGATTTGGAATTGCTCCAGGCCGAAGGGGTCGATCTGGTTTTCATGCCGACGGTGGAGGAGATGTATCCCGCCCCCGACACGAGGGTGTGGGATTTCGGCTCCCTCGACAAGGTGATGGAGGGGGCGACCCGTCCGGGCCATTTCAACGGAGTGGCGCAGGTGGTGTCGCGGCTTTTCGATCTGGTTCGTCCGGGGCGCGCTTTTTTCGGACAGAAGGATTTCCAGCAGATCGCCATTATCCGCGAGATGGTGCGTCAGGCCACCGAAGCGGGCGAACCGTGGGCCGGAGTAGAGATAGTGGAATGCCCCACTGTGAGGGAGGACGACGGCCTCGCCATGTCGTCGCGCAACGCCCTTTTGACCCCCCGGCACAGGGCGGCCGCACCCGACATCTACCGCGCCCTGAGATTGGGTGCGCTGAAGGCGGAAGAGCTTTCGCCGCGCGAGGTGGAGCGGTACGTGAGGGCCGAGGTCGAACGGAGCGGTCTTTTGAAGGTGATATATTTCGACATGATGGGCCCCCGGGCGTGCGTTGCCGTTCAGGCCGGAAACGTCAGACTGATTGACAATATACTATTTGATAATTTAATGATTTGTTAATTATTTTGCGCGTAGCTCCATTATCAAATTACCAAATTACCAAATTTAAATTTATGATCATTGAAGTTATAAAATCGAAGATACACCGCGTGACGGTGACCGAAGCCAACCTCGACTATGTGGGCAGCATCACCATCGACGAGGATCTGATGGATGCCGCCAACCTCATCGCGGGCGAAAAGGTGACCATAGCCGACATCGACAACGGAGAACGGCTCGAAACCTATGTCATAAAAGGCGAGAGGGGAAGCGGGGCGATAGGCCTCAACGGCGCCGCGGCAAGAAAAGTACGTCCGGGCGACGTGATAATCATCATGTCTTATGCGCAGATGGATTTCGAGGAGGCCAAAACTTTCACCCCGTGGGTGGTCTTTCCCGACACCGCGACCAACAGACTAATTTGATAATTAGATAATTTGATGATTTGATAATGGGCTACGCAGAAATAATTATCAAATTACCAAATCACCAAATTATCAAATAGAATTTAAGGTGGATATTTTTTTAGCGATAGTCGCCGTCATTTTGGCCGTCATCGGACTTGCCGGGTCGGTGGTACCGGTTTTGCCGGGGCCGCCCGTGAGTTGGATCGGGTTGCTCCTGTTGTCGTTCACCGACTACTACGACCGTCCCACGGAGTTTCTGTGGATATGGTTCGGGGTAGTCGTGTTGGTGACGCTGGCCGACAATTTCCTGCCGGTGGTAATGACCAAAAAGTTCGGCGGATCGCGGGCGGCGACATGGGGCACGGTGCTCGGTATGATCGCGGGGATGTTCTTCGGGCCGTGGGGAATGATCGTGGGCCCTTTCGCGGGAGCGTTCCTGGGCGAGTTGGTAGGTAACCGCAGCGAGGGACATGTGGCGTTGAGAATTGCGACGGGTGCCTTTTTCGCATTCATTAGCGGGGTGGGCATCAAGCTCATCGCCTCCGGAATGATACTTTACTACATAGTGAAGGAACTGATCGTTTAATGATCGAGCGTTAAACGATCAGTAAATAATGACAAATTTGCGCGTTGGCGCTAATCACTAAACACTAATCACTATATCTTTATGAAAAAGTCTCTATCCATTCTCGGAATGCTCGCCTTCGTCCTTATGGCGGCATCGTCGTGCGGTTCGCGCTACAAGTACGAGACCGTCCCGGGCGACCCCACGGGATCGCGCATCTACACCCTCGACAACGGCCTGAAGGTCTATCTGGCCGTTAACAAGGAGACCCCGCGCATCCAAACCTACATCGCCGTGAAGACGGGCGGCAAGAACGACCCCGCCCACACCACCGGCATGGCCCACTATTTCGAACACCTGATGTTCAAGGGCACGCCCGGCTTCGGCACTCAGGACTATGAGGCCGAAAAACCCCTGCTCGACGAGATCGAGAGGCTTTTCGAGATATACCGGGTGAGTGAGGACGATGCCGAGCGCACCGCCCTCTACCAGCAGATCGACAGCATCAGCTACATCGCTTCGGGTATCGCCATCCCCAACGAGTACGACAAACTTATGTCGGCCATCGGGGCCGTCGGCACCAACGCCTACACCGGTTACGACATGACGGTCTACACCGAGGACATTCCCGCCAATCAGGTCGAGAACTGGGCGCGCATCGAGGCCGACCGTTTCGCCAACCCCGTGATCCGCGGTTTCCACACCGAACTCGAGACCATCTACGAGGAGAAGAACATGTCGCTCACACAGGACAGCCGCAAGGTGTCGGAGCAGATGCTGAACTCCCTTTTCCCGACCCACCCCTACGGCAAACAGACTGTGCTCGGCTCACAGGAGCACCTTAAAAACCCGTCGATCACCACCGTCAAGCAATACCACGCCGACTGGTACGTACCCAACAACATGGCCGTCTGTATGTCTGGCGACTTCGATCCCGACGCGACCATCGCCATTATCGACAAATATTTCGGCGGCATGAAACCCAACCCCGACATGCCCTCCATCGACGCCTCGCCCCTGCCCGCGATCGACTCTCCCGTCACAAGGGAGGTACTGGGCCTCGACGCCGAGAATGTCACCATAGCGTGGCGCACAGGCGGCATGAACTCACCCGATGCCGATCTGATGAACATTCTGGGAAGCGTTCTCTACAACGGCGCGGCGGGTCTGATAGACCTCGACCTTATCCAGCAACAGAAGGTGCTTTCGGGCTACGCCTACTACAACTCCCTGGCCGACCACGGATTGCTCGTGATGCAGGGACGCCCCAAAGCGGGCCAGACTCTCGAAGAGGTCAAAGACCTGATGATGGCCGAGATCGAAAAACTCAAAGCCGGAGATTTCGACGACGCTCTGATCGCCGCCACCGTCAACAACTACAAGGCCCGGCAGATGCGCTATCTCGACAGCAACTACGGCCGTGCCGACGCCTTCGTCACCTCGTTCATCAACGACATTCCGTGGGACAAGATGGTCGGCGAGATCGACCGCCTCGGCCGCGTCACCAAAACCGAGATCGTGGCCTTCGCCAACTCCCAGTTCAGGGCCGACAACTGCGCCGTCATCTACAAGAGGCAGGGCAAGGATCCCGGCGAGCTGAAGATGTCGAAACCCGCCATCACTCCCATACAGACCAACCGCGACGCCGTAAGCGCGTTCCTGGCCGAGATTCAGAACTCCGAGGTAACGCCCATCGAGCCGGTGTTCGTCGATTTCTCCAAGGACATGGATCGCCTCACGGCGAAGAACGGCATCGAAGTACTCTACAAAAAGAACGAGACGACCGACATTTTCGACCTCGAATATCTCTACGAAACGGGCTACAACAACGATCCCGCCCTGTCGCTCGCCGCGGACTATCTGTCGTACCTCGGTACGGCCGACATGACCGCCGAAGAGTTCGCCGCCGAATTCTACAACATCGCCTGCTCATGGCATATCCAGGCCGCCGAAGACCGCACCTACGTCGCAATCACAGGTCTGGGCGAGAACATGGCCCGTGCGATGGAGTTGACCGAAAAACTGATCGCCGGAGCCGTTCCCGACGAACAGATACTCGCGGGCCTGAAAGCCGACATGGTAAAGAGCCGCGCCGACGCGAAACTCAACCAGGGCCGCAACTTCGCCGCACTGAGAACCTACGCCTCGCGCGGCCCCGAATTCATCGAGGGCACCACTCTCACCAACGCCCGACTGATGGCCCTCACTTCGGAGCAGCTTCTGGGCAAACTGCGCGCCCTCGTGGGCCTCGAGCACCGCATAGTGTACTATGGAGCCGCCGACCACGCCTCTTTGCTGGCCGACATCGACGCCCACCACAACGTACCCGCCACACTGGCCGCTCCCGCCGCGAAGGTGAAATATCCCTTCGTCCAGACCCCGCACAACAGCGTGGTGCTGGCCGAATACGACGCCGCGCAGATCTACTACAACCAGTACAGCAACCGCGGCGAGACGTACGATCCCGCGAACGATCCCGCCCAAACCCTCTACAACGCCTATTTCGGCGGCGGCATGAACGCCATCGTGTTCCAGGAGATGAGGGAGGCAAGGGGTCTGGCCTATTCGGCTTCGGCTTCGCTGGCACGTCCCTCGCGCCTTGAGAATCCCTACACCTACACCGCCTACATAGCCACCCAGAACGACAAGCTGGTCGACGCCGCCAAAGCTTTCGACGATATCATCAACAACATGCCCGAAAGCGAAGCCGCGTTCAACCTCGCCAAAGAATCGGTGATCACCGAACTGCGCTCCCAGCGCATAGTCAAAGCTAACGTGCTTTGGAACTATATTTCGGCTCTGGACATGGGTATCGACTACGACCGCCGCCGCACGATATGGGAAAACGTACCCTCGATGAGTTTCGACGACGTGAAGGCGTTCCAGCAGCAGTGGGTGGCTGGCAGGCCCTACACCTTCGCGATCCTCGGCCGCACCGCCGATCTCGACATGAACTTCCTGCGCTCGCTCGGCCCCGTGAAGCGCGTCTCCAAAGAGGATATTTTCGGGTATTGATCTAATTTGATGATTTGATGATTTGATAATTTGATAATGAGGGCCGGAAATTTCCGGCCCTTGTCTTTGATAAAATTCCGAGGGTTTTTAACCGTCAATCCGGAGGCTTTTAAGCCTCCGTGAAAAGAAATTCATTGTTTAATTGCCGTATGCTTTAGCTGACGGATAGGAAGGATAAAACCAAAACCCCCGGGCTTCAGCCCAACTTCGTCGGTTGGGCTGAAGCCCGGGTAGTAGAAAGGCTCTCCTCATCCGTTGGCTTTAGCCAACGGCAATATTCTTCAGACTTCACTCCTTCCCGACGATCACGGTGGTAAACGCCTCTCTGTCGAGATATTTGCGTGCAAGTTCGCGAACACGCTCGGGAGTCGTGCCGTCTATCCGGCGAATGAAATCGTTGATATAGCTGTGGGCTCCCGACATGCCCGCCGACCCCTCTATCTGAATATTCTCGATCACCACGTCGACTATGCCGAACGGCCCGTCGAGAATCCTCATCACCTCGCCCAGCATCGACCGGCGGACATTCTCGAGTTCGTCCTCGGGTACGAGTTCGGTTTTGAGGCGTTCCATCTCGGCGAATATCTGTTCGATGGCGTCGCGCGCGGCCTCGGCGGCGACCTCGGTGGCAATTGCAAGGTAGCCGGCATGGCGCAGGTTTACCATCGCCGCCATCACCCCGTAGGTGTAGCCCTTCTCCTCGCGCAGGTTCCGGGTGAGACGCGAACCGAAGTACCCGCCCAGGATCGTCGCCAAGACCTGCATCCCCACGAAATCGGGGTGTTGGCGCGGGAACAGCACGCGGCCTATCCGGATTGCCGACTGCACCGCACCCGGGATCTCCAGAAAGCGATAATCTTCGCCGCGACGACTTTCGTAATTCGTAATTCGTAATTCGTAATTACGATTTTGGATTTGTCCTAACAAATCCAAAATCGCCTCGCGTTGCGCGGGGTCATCGCCCAGCGAACAGACCGCGAAGCACTCCCCCGCCCCGTAAAACCGCCGGTAGAACTCCCGGATATCTTCACGCCGCAGGTTCAGATATTCGCTCTCGGGCGAAGATATGCCGTATGGGTGGGTATCGCCGAAAAGCGCCGCCGAGAACATCTCGCGGGCTTTCACCGAGGGTTTCGAGCGTTCGACCGCCAGCCTCTCCATGCGTTTTCGCGCGTAGAGCGCCACCTCGTCCTCCGGAAACGCCGGGTGCAACACTATCTCGGAGATCATTTCGAGAGTGGGAGCGAAGAATTTTTCGAGACAGCAGAATGTCGCTATGGCGTAGTCGCGGTCGATGTTGACGTCGAAGTACGACCCCACGAAATCGAGCCGCTCGGCGATCTCGTGCGCTGTGAGGCGTTCGCTCCCTTCCGAAAGCAGGTTCAGCGTCGACGACGCCACGAAGGGCTTCGACTGCACCGACGATCCGGCCGCCCACACGAGCGAGACACGCGCCACCTCCTGTCCCGGCGTACAGATCAGATGCACCGGCAGGCCATTGGGAAGCGTCAACGTCTCGACCGGCGGCAGCGACACCGCTTTGGGGATGACTATTTCGGGTTGCTTTTTCAAAATTTGTTTTTTTTATTGCCATCGGCTTCAGCCGATTTATCCGGAGGCTTTCAAGCCTCCGTGAAAAGAAATCCGTTATACTATTGCCGTCGGCGGTTCCCCTCCTGTGGAGGGGCGTAGCCTTTCCGAGCGAAGCGAACAGGCGAGCTGAAAATGCCGAGCACTGCTCGGCGGCAAATATGGGAGGCAGACCGTCTGGCGGGGTGGTTCTGCCAACGGATAAAAAACCGCCCCCCCCCACTCCGGGCTTCAGCCCAACCGATACGATACAGTTGGGCAAAAGCCCATTTGTTGTTTGTTGCCTTGCCTTTTCCCGTCGGTTAAAACCGACGGCAATTATTACCCCTTTTTGTAAACGAGCGTCGAAGAACGTTCGGGAACAAAGGTCGCGCGCGCTTCCTCCACAAGCCGCGGCGCCGAAAATGAACGGTATATCTCCACCTCGCGGTTGATGAGCGGCAGATCGCCCAGCATCTCGTAGAAACCGAGGTTCATCGCCTTGTTCATCACGTTGAGTTCGCCGAATGTGGTCTCGGCCTCGAACTTGTTCTTCACCTTTTCGAGCTCATAGTCGCCCACGGCCACGTCGCACAGTTTGCGCAACTCTCCCCACAGCGCGCGCTCACCCGCCTCCACCCCCGTTTCAGGCAGCAGATGGCCCGTCACGACGAAAAGCCCCGGATCGAGGTCGCCCGTAATGTAGGCGTTGACACTCGAAAATAGCCTCCTCTCGCGCACCAGACTCTCGTACATCCGCGCCGACGAACCTCCGGCCAGAATGTCCGACAGTATATCGCAGGCGTAATAGTTCTCCGAAGTGCGCGCCCCCATGGGGAAAGCGATGGTGAGCGCCGTGGCGGGAACATCCCTTTCGACCTCCATGCGGCGCGCTCCTTCCGGGAGAGGCTCGGTGGGGATATCATCAGCGGGTTTCACTCCCGCCGGAATATCGCCGCACCACTCTTCTGCCATATCGAAAACCTTCTCCGGGGCGATGTCGGCAGCAACCGAAAGTATCGCGTTCGCCGGATTGTAATAACGCTCGTAGAAAGCCTTCACGTCGGTGAGCGAGGCGCCCATGATATGGTTGGGCGACGCGCCGATGGTCTGCCAGCGGTACGGATGCTTCTTGTAGGCCATCTGCCGCAACAGCATCCACAGATCGCCGTAGGGTTGATTGAGATATCGCTGGTTGAACTCCTCGACGACCACGCGTTTTTCGGCCTCGAGCTTCGTTTTGGTGATGTCGAGTCCCGTCATGCGGTCGGCCTCGAGCCACAGGGCGGTGGCGACATTCTCGCGCGGCAGGGTGATATAATAATCGGTGTAGTCGTTGTTGGTGAAGGCGTTGTTCTCGGCGCACGCCTTGTGGAGCGGAGCGTCGAAATCGGGGACTGAGCGCGTGCCCCGGAACATCAGGTGCTCGAAAAGGTGGGCGAAACCGGTCCTCTGCGGATTCTCGTTCCGCGCCCCCACACAATAAAGCATATTGACGGCCGCCATCTCGCTACCCCCCGAGCGGTGAACGATTACCCGAAGGCCGTTCTTCAATGTATGTTGCCGGTATTCTATCATTTTTTTAATTTGGTAATTTGGTAATTTGGTAATTTGATGATTTGATAATTTGATAATGAGCTACGCAGAATGTCATTGCGAGCCCGAACGGGCGAAGCAATCCAGTTTATTCGAAAGCGTACTCGGCGAAAAGACTAATTTGATGATTTGATAATTTGATAATTACTATTTTGCGTAGCCCATTACCAAATTACCAAATTATCAAATCATCAAATCATCAAATTATCCAAGTAGCCTTCCGCCAAACCCATTCGAGCGGCCCCTGCCTGTGTCGACGGAGCCACAGGAGGGCAAAGGTATACAAAATCGCGAACATCACCGCGGCAACCCCAAGCGAGGCGGTCGAACCGAGCGTGCGCCCCAGATCGAGCCCCCAGGGGAAGAATACGAAACTTCCGAGCAGCGACTGGGCCACGTACATCGTAAGGCTCATCCGCCCTATCGGTGTGACGCGCATCAGAGCTCCGCGCAGACGGGTGCGGTAGAACACCACTATTATTGCTCCCATCATAAAGACCATGAACGCGAGTTTGTACCATGCGCCGAGCAGGTTGCCGAGACCGTCCGCGAGAGCGGCGCCGGGGATGTATTCGGGAACCATTTCGGCGATACCTTTGAGCGGAAAAAAGCAGACGAGCCCCACCAAAGCCGCCTTGATCCAAAAACGGATGTTCTGTTCGGTGTCGGCGAAAAGCCCCCTGCGCCCGATGAGCATCCCGATCATCATCAGCGCGGGTGCCTGCATCATGCGGCCATAGTCGCGCGCCCACAAAAGACTGTATTTCTGTCCGTCGGTGAGATTAGTGCGCAGGGTCTCCAAAAAATCGCCCGTTCCGATACCCTCCATCGTCGCCTGCCAATAGGGTACGAAATCGGGCATCGGGGCATCCGTTCCGCCGAAAGAACGCACCAAAGCGACGATAAAATCGGGTTGCAACAGCATGATAGCGGCGATCGCGAGCACCCATCTGTCGGACAGGCGCGCCACGAGCGGCAACACAAGGCCCACTATCGAATACATCACCAGCACCTCGCCGGGAAAAAACGCGGCGTTGATGTTCCCGAAGATGAACAGCAACACAAGCCGCCACACGAACCGGAAGCGGAAATCGCGACCCTGGAGTCTGGCCTTCTCGTCCTGCAAAAAGAAGGTGTAGCCGAACAGCAACGCGAAAAAGGCGTAGGCTTTTCCCGAAAACGCGAAGAACAGCCCCTCCCAGATCGCCTTGTCACAGAATGCAAGCAGTCTGCCGGGCGAGGTTTCGGGAAAAACGTAGAAGTTGAAATGTTCGACGCAATGTAGCGCCAGAATGCCCAAAACGGCGATCCCGCGCAGTACATCGGCGATATCGACACGCTGCCGGGTCGAAACGGAGGGGATGGGTTGTGTTATCATATTATTAAAATTGTACAAAAATAGTCAATCCGTCGGGAAATACGCTATAAATTTATTACTTTTGCGTGCGTAAATTCGGGTCGATATTGTTCGAAAAATCATATAAAACATTGATATATAATGAAGAAAGAGACGAAAAAATTTGTAACCTGCGACGGCAACTACGCCGCGGCCCACATCGCCTACATGTTCAGCGAGGTGGCGGCCATCTATCCCATAACCCCCTCCTCGACCATGGCCGAGTATGTCGACGAATGGTCGGCGGCCGGACGCAAGAACATCTTCGGCGAAACCGTCAAAGTTGTCGAAATGCAGAGCGAGGCGGGCGCCGCGGGCGCCGTTCACGGTTCGTTGCAAACGGGCGCCCTCACCACGACTTTCACCGCGTCGCAGGGCCTGCTGCTGATGGTTCCCAACATGTATAAGATCGCGGGCGAGTTACTCCCGGGCGTGTTCCACGTCTCGGCACGCGCTCTGGCCGCTTCCGCCCTTTCGATATTCGGCGACCATCAGGACGTGATGGCAACGCGCCAGACCGGTTTCGCGATGCTGGCCACCTCGTCGGTGCAGGAGGTGATGGATCTGGCGGGTGTCGCCCACCTCGCCTCGCTCGAAAGCCGCATTCCGTTCCTCCACTTCTTCGACGGCTTCCGCACCTCGCACGAGATCCAGAAGATCGAGATGCTCGAGAACGGCGACCTCGCCCCGCTGATGGATCGCAAGGCGTTGGCCGAATTCCGCGACCGCGCCCTCAACCCCGAATCGCCCGTCACCCGCGGTACCGCCCAGAACTCCGACATCTATTTCCAGAGCAAGGAGGCGGGCAACAAGTTCTGGGACGCGGTCCCCGACATCGTGGCGCGCTACATGGCCGAGATCAGCAAGATCACGGGCCGTACCTACAAGCCCTTCACATATTACGGCGCCGCCGACGCGACCGACATCATCATCGCGATGGGCTCGATCTCCGACACTTTGAAGGAGACCGTCGACTATCTCGTCGGTCAGGGCCGCAAGGTGGGTATCATCACCGTGCATCTGTACCGTCCCTTCTCGGCGAAATATTTCTTCGACGCGCTGCCCGCTTCCGTTCGCAGGGTTTGCGTTCTCGACCGCACCAAAGAGTACGGAGCTTCGGCGGAACCGTTGATGCTCGACATTCAGGACATGTTCTACGGAAAGCCCGACGCCCCCGTCATCATCGGCGGACGCTACGGCCTCTCGTCGAAGGACACCACCCCGGCCCACATGGTCGCAGTGTTCGACAACCTGGCCGCCGACTCTCCCCGCGACGGCTTCACGGTCGGGATCGTCGATGACGTGACGCACCTCTCGCTCGAAGTGGGCGCACCCATTCCCCTCGACCGCAAAGGCACCTTCGAGGGCGTCTTCTTCGGCCTCGGAGCCGACGGTACAGTGGGCGCCAACAAGAACTCGATCAAGATCATCGGCGACACCACCGACAAATATTGCCAGGCCTATTTCGCCTACGACAGCAAGAAGTCGGGCGGCTACACCGCTTCGCACCTGACGAGCCGATCCGCTCACCCTACCTCGTGACCACTCCCGACTTCGTGGCGTGCCACGTTCCGTCTTATGTCCACAAGTACGACGTGCTGAAGGGGATCAAAAAAGGCGGCTCGTTCCTGCTGAACACGCTGGCCACTCCCGAGACCGTCGCCGACGAACTGCCGGCCGAAATGAAGGCTACTCTGGCTAAGAACGACATCAACTTCTACATCATCAACGCGACCAAACTCGCCGCCGACCTGGGCTTGGGCAACCGCACCAACACCATCATGCAGAGCGCGTTCTTCAAGATTGCGAACGTGATCCCCTACGATGTGGCCGTGGAGCAGATGAAGAAGGCGATCAAGAAATCTTACGGCATGAAGGGCGACCAGATCGTGGCGATGAACAACGCCGCCGTCGACGCGGGTGGAAACGCCGCCGAAAAGGTTGCCGTCCCCGCCGAGTGGGCAAGCCTGTGCGAGGGCCGGTTCCCCTCCTGTGGAGGGGTGTCAGCCGCAAATGCGGCTGACGGGGTGGTTGGTCCAAAACCCGATTTCGTAGCAAAAGTGGTGGAACCCGTCAACGACCTCAAAGGCGACGATCTGCCCGTGAGCGTGTTCGCCGGACGCGAAGACGGAACGTGGGACAACGGTACCAGTGCTTATGAAAAGCGCGGTATCGCCGTCGACGTTCCCAAGTGGCTGCCCGACAACTGTATCCAGTGTAACCAGTGTTCATACGTCTGTCCCCACGCGGCTATCCGTCCGTTCCTGGCGACAGACGCCGAAGTTGCCGCCGCTCCCGAAGGAACCGAATTCAAGGCCGGTCTGGCCGAAACGAAAGAGTACAAGTTCCGCATTCAACTCTCGCCCCTGGACTGTACCGGTTGCGGCAACTGCGCCGACGTGTGCCCCGCCAAGACCAAAGCTCTCCAAATGATGCCGCTCGCCTCGCAGAAAGCCGAGGAGGCGCGTTGGGAGTACATGCACCACACGGTGGGCTACAAGGAAGAGGCCGTTGACAAGACCAAGAACGTCAAGAACAGCCAGTTCGCGCAGCCTCTGTTCGAATTCTCCGGCGCGTGCGCGGGTTGCGGCGAAACTCCTTACGTCAAGGCAGTCACGCAGCTCTTCGGCGACTCGATGATCGTCGCCAACGCCACCGGTTGCTCGTCGATCTACTCGGGTTCGGCCCCCTCGACCCCCTATTGCGTCAACAAACGCGGTTTCGGCCCGGCATGGGGCAACTCGCTGTTCGAGGACAACGCCGAATTCGGTCTCGGAATGCAGGTCGCCACCGAAAAACTCCGCGACCGCGTCGAGGAGAAGATGCGCACCGCCATTACCGAATGCAACTGCTGCTCCGAAGAACTGAAAGGCGTGATGCAGGAGTGGATAGACAACAGGAACGACCGCGTGAAAAGCCGCGAGATCACCGACCGCATCGTCCCGATGCTCGAGGCGTGCGACTGCGAAACCTGCCGCGAACTGCTGGGCCTGAAGAAGTTCATGGCCCGCAAGAGCCAATGGATCATCGGCGGCGACGGCTGGGCTTATGACATCGGTTTCGGCGGCCTCGACCACGTTATCGCGAGCGGCCTCGACGTCAACATTCTCGTCCTCGACACCGAAGTCTACTCCAACACCGGCGGCCAGTCGTCGAAATCGACCCCCGTGGGCGCCATCGCCAAGTTCGCTTCCTCGGGCAAGAGGGTTCGCAAGAAAGACCTCGGTGCGATCGCCATGACCTACGGTTACGTCTACGTCGCCCAGGTCAGCATCGGCGCCAACCAGAACCAGCTCCTGAAGGTTCTCAAGGAGGCCGAATCGTACGAAGGCCCGTCGCTCGTGATCGCCTACTCGCCCTGTATCAACCACGGCATCAAGGGCGGCATGACCCGCACCCCGAGCGTGGGCAAACAGGCTGTCGAGAGCGGCTACTGGCACCTGTGGCGCTACGACCCGCGCCTCGCCGATGCCGGACAGAATCCCTTCGTGATGGATAGTAAGGAGCCCGACTGGACCAAGTTCCGTCCTTTCCTCGACAAGGAGGTACGCTACTCCGCCCTCTCGAAAGCCTATCCGGCCGAAGCCGAAGAGCTGTTCGCCGCCGCCGAGGCCAACGCCAAGTGGAGGTACGAAAGCTATCGTCGCATGGCTGAGATGAAATATTAATTTGATGATTTGGTGATTTGATAATTTGATAATGAGCTACGCAGAACGTCATTGCGAGCCCGACAGGGCGAAGCAACCCAGTTCATTCGAAAGCGTACTCGGCGAAAGGATTGATTTGATAATTTGATAATTTGATGATTGGCTACGCGCTGATCATCATTCCCAACGAAAGAGCGCCCGGAATTTTTTCCGGGCGCTCTTTCATTTGGTTACGATCGGGGTCACTTACGGATCAATGTAAAGCCGGGTGACGAGATGTAATTCCCGTTAGGGAATATCTATCGGTAGAAATATGGTTTGCAACCGAGGTTTCGGACGAAGATGACGGTCGGAGATGTGCAGGGTTGCCCGTCGTCCGTCGCGAACGGATATGTATCTACAGCGGACGACGGGATGATCTACGGGTATCCGACCCTTGTCTTCGTCCGCGGTTTCGCGACTGCCGGGAGTTTCTACCGATAGATGCCTCCTTACAGGATGCCTTTGCCACTAAAACACCATTCCATCCACATTGATCCTCACTTGCGGCCCTCCCGCCACGAATGCGGCACCACCACCGGCGGTGCGAGCGGCAGAAGCACACCAGTCCCCGCACGGGAGTTTTCGACGGCACGTCGGGCCATCGCGGTCTGAGTACGGTTGCGGGCATCCCACGCGACGAAAGTCTCGTAATCGTACTGCCAACCCAAACCATAAGCGAGTTTATGTATCCTGTAATAGATCGCCTCGCGCGAGGGGGCGTTGAACCCGCCGGTGTTGTAACGCATGATGCTGTAATCGGTCGGCCTGTACGCCCCGTAAGCATAGGTGAACGCCCCTTCGAAAACACCGAGGCCCTGACCGGCGTAGCGTGGATCGGTAAGGAACTTAGCCCATTTGACCCGCGCGGGATCGCCCGTAAAGTCGGCATTCTTCCACCAACCGTAAGGTTCGTTCTGTTTTTCGTACGCTATGGTCTCATCCGACATCACTCCGTCGTAGAAATACTCGTCGGCCAGCTTCGCGAACCCGTGACCGTTGGCCTCATGGTTGAGCACCTGCCGGAAACCCTCGTCAGTGGTGTCCATCGGGAAATAAGAGATCGACAGTCCCCGTCCGTGATCTCCGTTATAGATGTAATACATCCAGCACGTCCCGGCGTATCTCGTGGAATTCAGCGTCACGACTATCGTCGCGTCGTCCATGCGAGAGGGGTGTATAGCCCTCAGCGCATATTTTATACACGCCTGGTCGTTGCCGCTCAGATAGGTTCCGCCTCCGAAAAAGACATCGAGAGCCGTATAACTGTACTCTTCGAAGACCTCGTTCGGCGAGACCACGTCGATCGAGTAGACATTGAACATGTTCCGGAACGACTTGTAGGGTTCTTCGGCGAAGAAGTGCTCCATGGCACGATCCATGACGCGCCCGTATGTTCCGTCGGCGATGAGTCTGTCCGAAAATCCGTCGCCCATCAGCACCACGTCTATACCGGCTCCCTCGGTGGCCTGTTGCAACAACGTCACGCGCCCGTCGAGCGAATAGTCGGTGGAGGTGTAATAATCGGGCAGGTCTTCGTTCAATTGTCTGCCGATAAATTTCTTGAGGTTCGTAGCAGAATCGAATGGCTCGAAAAACACCACTTTGCCGCCGGAGTCCACCACTGTGATGTAAGGAAATATAGTGGTGGGATAGCAGTCTGCAAAAAAACTCCTGGTAAACAATGGATTGTCCTCGGAAACGGGAAGTATTGGCCACGGAATCTCGTTTTCGGAGACAAGATTTCGGAGATCTGCAACTTTGGCATTGTCTCCATCGTAAATATAATCGTATCCTATGATATCGAGCCCCTCGGAGGCGTATGTATCGTAGAGCTCCTTCAAGGCGGCGATGTCTCCCGGATAGCTCACCCGGAACTGATGCAGGATCGTGTAGTTGTTCCGGGCGTACACTTCGCCGAAATCCACTCTCTGCCCGTCGAGATCGAGAGCCGAGAACGGCATCGCGTCGATCTCCACACCCTTCATGTCGAAATAGTTGCCTTCCACTATCAAACCCCAATTCATGCTCCACAGCTCCCTGTTCGTCGTCAGAGCCTCCGGTATCCTGCCCGACAGATAGTTATCCGACAACACGACCTCTTTCAATCCGGTCAGATAGCCTATCTCTGATGGAATAGTGCCCGAAAGGTTGTTGCGTCCCAGATAGAGATGGGAGACGCGGCCCTGCGCATCTGTACTCACCCCTTGCCACTCCCAAATGGGCCTGTCGCTGCACCAGTTGGTATTGTCTATCCAATTGTCCCCGTCCGTAGCTTCGTAAAGGGCCAACAGCACATTGCGCTCGTCGCTGTAATCGAGAGGGGGCGTGACGGTGTACGAGCGTTCGACTATCGTGCGCGGAGTGATGGTGGTGCTGAGAAGCGTGGCGACGGGCTCGTATGGGGGCGGAATGTCGAGCGAGAAGGCCAGCGCGTAGTTGGTGGCGGCGGCATAGGTGGCGCTCACCTTGTGGGTGTAGTCCTGGCCCCTGACCGTAAACACGAAAGTTGCCTCCGCCGTCGCAACGACGGGAAGGATCAATCCCTCGAACGAAGCCGACGTCCCGGTGCTTCCCGTCCTGTGCAACGGGATCGACTCCACGTCGCGATGCGAGGAGAAAGTGCCGCCGACAAGCGAGAAGTCGGCTCCCGAGTACATTCCCTCGACACTGACGCTCATCGTCGCGTAATCGGCGGCGGTGAGCGCGGCCGACGTGGGAGCCGTGACGGTGATCTCGAGCCGGGCCAGCGAATAGCGGAAATTCAAAGGCACGGCCGCCGTCGACGCCTCCTTACCCACCGCGTTATTGGAGTAAAGTATCTCCACCGGCAACGCTTCGTCCTGATCCGAAAGGTCGACGGCTATCCTGTGGTCGGAACTTACCGAGGTGGTATAGGGATAATAGGCCACGAAATCGACCCTCCCCTCTTCCGGATAGTATATGGGCCTGTCGGAGGTCAACGAACCCGAGTAAGGATTCATCCGGACGTTTTTGGCATCGGCATAACTTGCCGCGAGGCCGCCTCCCTGGGGTTTCATATAGAGGCCCACCCTGTCGGAAGTCTCCCACCTGTCGTCGGCGACGCGTGTATCCTGCGCCGAGGTGATATTTGTCGTCAGATTGACCGCGACAGGATCGTCCGTTACAGGAGGTTCTTCGACCACGGGCGGTTTTTCGCAGGCATGGAGCGACAATAACGCGAGCGTCAGGACAAAAAAGAGGGGGTTGTTTTTCATGACGGGTCAGAATAAGCGAGAGTGTGTGCAAGCACAAAATTATGCAAATAATTTGATTATATTTGCATTCCGGTCTGCTAATCTTTAATGTATGAAAAACACATTTCCACACCTCTTGACTTTTGCGCTCACATTCGGCGCCTTCACCTGCGCTCAGGCCCAAAATCCCTATCTTCCATTGTGGGAACATCTGCCCGACGGCGAACCGCGGGTGTTCGAAGACCCCGACAGACCGGGACATTATCGTCTGTATGTCGTAGGCTCGCACGACACCCTCTACGACTTCTACTGCGGCGTCGATACCCGCATGTGGTCGGCTTCCGTCGAGGATCTGAGCGACTGGAGGGACGAGGGGCCGATATTCACCCTTTTCCGTGACGGACAGTGGGACGTGATGTACGCTCCCGACCTCGTGGAGGTGGTACGCCCCGGCGGCAAGAAAGAGTACTGGCTCTACCCCAACAGCCGCGGCTGGAGGCGCGAACCGATGGTCGCACGCGCCTCGCGTCCCGACGGCCCTTACCAGGCTGTGAACCTGACCTACGACGGCGTTGCGCCCGGAAGCATGTTCGGATTCGATCCGGGAGTTTACGTCGAACAGATAACCAACCGCCGCGACCGCGACTATAAGACCGGATTTCGCGCGTGGGGCTACTGGGGCTTCAAGCAGTCGTCGGCAGCCGAGCTCGACCCCGCCACGATGTATTCGGTGAGGCCGGGCACCGAAGCGATCCCCTATTTTATGCCGTCGAGCCACAGTTACGGCGTTATAGCCGACCCTCCCGGAACCGAATACCCCTGTCTTTTCCCCGGCGAAGACCCGGGCGACTACAACTTCTTCGAAGCCTCGTCGATCCGGAAGGTCGGCAACAAATACCTGTCGATATACAGCGGCTACTCGGGTCCCGACTATGGAATGTCGTCGTCGAACGCCACTCTGCGGTACGCTTTCGGCGACTCCCCGCTCGGGCCCTGGAAGGCGGGCGGAGTGTTGGTGGACGCGCGGGGGCCCGTTCCGAGCGAGGACGGCTCCTCCCTGCTTCCGGGATACGCGGCCAACAACACCCACGGCAGC
>QMCD01000768.1_pt1 | contig 21757 bp, 12 predicted proteins | sample 1821841 | NCBI WGS metagenome assembly QMCD01 (sample SAMN01991225, study PRJNA193472) | Termite gut metagenome, whole genome shotgun sequencing project. | isolation source: worker | host: Macrotermes natalensis
GCAGGTTTATCACAGAGAAAGAAGCATATGATATGATCGAAGTCTTCTTTAATACCGATTTTGAAGGGGGGAGGCATCAGGGAAGGATTGATAAGATTAACTGCTGAATATGAAAAGACCGGATTGTCAATAATCCGGCCTTTTCATATTTAGTATTTATAGTTAATATCTGACAGATAGTGAGATACTTGTAGGTGTTATTTCCAGCCCTCTTTGGTCGGGATTACTTTTTTGATAGTACCATCGGTATTATAGTACAGTTTATCGACGCAGATCGAACGAAGGTTGCCTTTTCCTGAAAGTGAACTGTCATGATAGAATGCATACCATTGCCCTTTATATTCGACTATTGACCCATGATTTGTATCGCAGTCGGTAGGGTCCATATATACACCCTGATATTTCCATGGTCCTAACGGGCTATTACTGGTTGCATACTTCTTGCGGTTGGCTCCGGGGTTATTGTCCGAATATGAGAGATAGTATGTCCCGTTATATTTGTGTACCCATGTAGCTTCATGGAAATCATCAAGACCGGTCATTTCCTGTAGTTTACCATCTAATTCTATCATGTTGTCTTTCATTTTGGCGCCTTTGCACCGGCCTCCACCACCATAGTAGAAGTAGACTTGTCCGTCATCATCGGTAAAGACACAAGGGTCGATCATGGCAAAGTTATCTTCTCCTAAGTCGATATATCCCTGTACCTTGAAATCACTGGCGGGTTTCTTGCTGGTTGCGATCCCCACTTTCCATGTTTTGTTCCACTCCGTTCCGCTTGGGTGAGGAAAGTAGAAGTAGTATGTTCCATCTTTATATGCACAGTCTGGTGCCCACATGAATCCGCCTTCGGGCCTTCCCCAAGGCACTTGACTCGAACGTAGTATTTCGCCGTGGTCTACCCAGTTTATCATATCATCAGTAGAGAATACATGATACTGATCCATGAGGTCGCACCCTCTTGGTGGCGCTATATCGTGTGAAGCATATACATACAGGCGACCGTCGGCCCATACACGTGCTGAAGGGTCGGCTGTGTACATGTGTCTGATAAATGGGCTCTTTTGAGTATAAGCATTACCTGAAGCCAATATGAGTGCTATAAAATAGATGGATAGTATTATCTTGTTCATTATGAGGCTCTTTTTGTATGTTATCGTTATTTTCAGTCTTCTTTGGTCTGTTTTACCATCTGGATTGTTCCGTCCTCATTATAGTATAGCTTATCTACGCAAATGGAACGGAGCCAGTCGTTGAACTCACCGTTTTTTAGAGATAGAGAACTATCATGGTAGAACGAATACCATTGTCCTTTGTATTCCACTATCGACCCATGATTTGTATAACTGTTGGTCGGCTCCATATAGATACCCTGATGTTTCCACGGGCCAAGCGGGCTATTGCTGGTAGCATAGCGCATTCTGTTATCACCTTTTACTCCGTCGTTCCAGTTGTCATCGTGATTGTCGGAATATGATAGGTAGTAAACTCCATTGCGTTTGTGTACCCATGCTGCTTCATGGAAATCATATAATCCTTCCATCTTTTGCAGTTTGCCGTCTACCTCCATCATATTGTCTTTCAGTTTACCACCAAGGCAGACACCGCCACCTCCCTGATAGATATAAGCCTGTCCGTCATCGTCAATAAATACATTGGGGTCGATATGAGCTTCCATACCTTTTACATATCCTTGCACTACGAAGTCTTTTGCAGGGTATTTACTTGTGGCTACGCCTATTTTCCAGCTTTTGCCCCAATTCGATTCACTCGGATGCGGGAAGTAGAAGTAGTATGTTCCATCTTTATAGACGCAATCCGGAGCCCACATAAATCCACCCTCGGGTCTGCCCCAAGGCACCTGACTGGAACGAAGTATCTCGCCGTGGTCTACCCAGTTTACCATATCGTCGGTAGAGAATACATGGTACTGGTCCATCAGGTCGCAACCTCTCGGCGGAGCAATATCATGCGATGCATATACATACAGGCGGCCGTCGGCCCATACACGTGCCGACGGGTCGGCGGTGTACATATGTTGTATAAACGGATTTTTCTGACCGGAAACATTATTGGATAACAGTATGCATAAGAACAATCCGAATAATGGATAAATGGCTTTACGAAGAACAGGGTACTTTTTCATTTCTTTAATATGTTATTAAGTTGTATAATTATTCAGTCAGTCGAAGATGTTTTTGTTGGTATAAGTCGAACTCTTGACAGGTATTACTTTGATTCGCAGGATGGATACCAGATTCTGGTTTGCATCTTCACTCAGATAAACAGGAGGGATCTTGACACCGCCTACTCCCTGCATGGCTTCGTCTCCTCCTATATATTTTGAAGTCTTCCATTCCCCGTTTACAAAGTAGCCCTCCCTGATAGTTCCGTAACTGATACCGGGCAATGATTTTACTTTAGACCGGAATGATATATCCGCTCCGTTTCCGGCAATTAAGAACTCATCTTCGGAAAGCCTTATTACCAATCCATAACCCAGATAAGGATAATTGTAATGGATATTGATCTCATAATCTCCAAAATCGATTTTATCGGACTTATCATCCTGTTGCATGAAACCTCTCATTTTACCCGATCCATGCTCTTTAGCAATCAGGGGAATCAGGTTGTTCAATACATGATAAGCATCTTTCAGCGGATGCTTATCGTCATAGATAGCGTTGTCAATGGCAAAGGGAGAGAATCCCAAGGCGTTAAATTCACTTAAAGTATAGAATGCTTTAGCCGGGCCGCTCCACTTTTCCCCGCGCCACAGGGCGACAGCTTCAGGGACAAAGACCGGATTACCATTTCTGTTGTATTGCTTTAGTTGGGATATATAGTCTTCATTATAGTTGTCTATAGCCAGAAAGTCTATAGACGGAGCTGCACACTGGTATATATCCAGCATCCGGTGATTAGGACCTCCACTTGGATAGTTTCCCGGTACCGGATCGCCCGGATAGATGGTCCATGCGTTTACAAACATCGGAATAGGATATTCTTTCTTTCCACTGGCAGCAACCTGTTCTACAAACCTGGCATAATACCATCCCATGAACATTTCATCGGCAAGTTTCTGACTATCATTCCCGAATAGTGAGAGCCAGTCTCCCTGGGATTTCTTCCCCTTGGCTTTCCATTGCCCGTTTATCTCGGGGAGGATTTGTTTCTCATTCTTTTGGAGATATTGAATCAGTTCTCCGGGTACTTCCTTCGTAAATAGCTCATTCGCTTTATCAGAACGGTCGCGGCTATCTCCCAGCAGACCCATTTCATTCTCTATCTGCATCATAAGCACAGTATGTTCTTTGCCGTCTATTTGCTTGATGAAGTTCATTAAAGCACCGAATACTTTGCTGTCGGCTTTTATCAGGTTCTCGCTGAAATTTGAGAGGAACGGACGGTTTTCCCCTTTGTCGTTTTCCATTCGTGGAAATCTCCCGGTATTTCTCATCACCCAATGCGGGGCATATCCAGAGGAGCCGTTTTTCCAGCTACCGAACCATAAAAAGACGAGTTTTAGATCATGCCGGCGGGCTTCTTTGATAAGACCCTCTACAATGGAAAAGTCATATTGGCCTTCTTCCGGTTCTATTTGTTCCCAAGCTATGGTTGCCAGCACTGTATTCAGGTTGAGCGCTTTTAACTGCTTCCATTTTGGGGCCATGCTTTCCAGCGTAGAAGCGCTGGAGTTCATCAGTTCGCCGGCAAGCATTATATATGGCTTGCCATTTACGATGAGTTGGGTAATATTGTTTTCATTCCTCTTTAAATGAGGAATATCCTGTCCCCATATTGATCCGGCTGAGAATAGATATATAAATATGAAGATTATGGCTTTTCTCATTTCGCTGATTGATTGCTATTGGCTTTTAATATGAAGTCTACTATCGGTGCGGGATTTGTGAAACTATGCGGATGATGTTTGAATCCGTGTTTCATCATTACGGTAATATCACCGCCCAAGGCCTTGATCCTCCCTTCAAAAAGAAGTGTCTGGGTAGGCGAGACCGCTTCATCCTGATCGGCACAGAGTATCAGTATGGGATATTTTCCTTTTACTATTTCCTTTACCTTATCTGTAGGGCTACCTTTGAAATTGCGGATATCATCCTTCGTTTTCAGCCCGTATGCAGCCATAAAATCTCTTGTCATTTCTCCTAAATCACCTTCCCTATCGGCCAGATAGCGGCAATCGAGCAAAGGATTATCTACATATATACAGCTTATCTTGTCGGGGTTGGCTGCTGCCCAGCAGAATGAGTACATAGCTCCGCGGCTCATGCCTTCCATGACGCTCTTTTTAGATAATCCGGCTTTGGTAAGTAATTTATAGAAGTCTGACCAGATAGATAATGCTTCCTTATTTCCCATCAGTTCGGCCACATCACAATAGACCAGATGGAATCCTCTTTCGAGCAGGGCTATGTCTGTCTGAGGTTCGTGTGCCCAGAAGCGGGTGCGCCAAATCCATGGTTTGCCCGGTGCGGCTTCTTTGGGTTTTACCACTTTGCATTCACGTCCTCTTAATTTGAAGTCGGCACATATATATCCTTTAAAATCGCTGATAGAATATGGCTCTTTTATATTTTTAAGTATATCAAAAGCTTTATCCCTTTTTAGTACAACTTGTTCATACAATCTTTTGGCTATTATAGCGGAGCCTTCATCTTCAGGATGTATATTGTCCGGCATGAGGTCTTTTCTATTGATAAGCAATGAATGCATATCCAATACTTCTATGTTTTCTTCATAGGCAGCCTGTTGAAGTCGTGGGATTATTGTGTTTACCAGTACTGGATCCCATATTTGAGTTGTATCCGGTTCAAATGAAACGAAAGGCAACATCAATATCACACGCGGATCGGACGGCAGGTTTTTGAAAGACCTGATCATATCGATACAATCATTTTTAATATCGTCCATGTAAACCCTGTTCTGCAACTTTGCGTCATTGCCGCCTAAATCGATGAATACAATATCAGGATTGCTGGCGAGGGCTTGTTTGTACTGCTCTGTATCCCAATATGGAAAGTCACCTTTGCGTAACATTGTACGGCTTCCGAGCCCGAAATTGAGAACCTCATATTCATTGCCAAGTAAACGTCCTAATTGTGCAGGATATGAATCTTTTTGGGGGTCGGTGGTGCGGGCACCCTCTGTGATACTGGCACCTATACATGCAATTCTTTTTTGTGCATGAGTAGAAACCGTTATTAATAAACAGAATAAGAGACAGATAAATTGCTTCATTTTGTAACAGTTATTGTTTGAGTCAAATGAATGTTTTTAGATGAACTTCCTACCATTATTTCAAATTCTCCGGGTTCTACTACGCGTTTCATCTCAGCATTTATCAAAGACAAATGTTCCGGGGTTAAAACCAATTTTACATCCTTGTTTTCTCCAGCTTTAAGGAATACATTGGCAAAGCCTTTAAGTAACTTCACAGGAGTGGCTACACTGCTCATTTTATCGTTAATATATAGCTGTACTACTTCTGAGCCGTCTACATTTCCTGTATTTCTCAAGTTGATAGTAACAGTGATATTATCAGTCGTTCTCGGATTTTCCGGTTGTATGCTTAATGCAGAGTAAGTGAAATTGGTATAACTAAGCCCATAACCGAATTCGTACAGAGGGTCACCGTTTCCGTCCACATACCTACGGCTGGCCGATGGCTTCTTCGAATAGTAAATAGGTAATGTGCCCTGTTCTTTGGGGAAGCTAACCGACAATTTTCCCGAAGGATTATAATCTCCCCACAATACGTCAGCAATGGCATCTCCTCCCGCTTCGCCCGGATACCATGCCTGAAGAAGAGCGTTCGAATTTGCAGCTATTTCCGTAAGTACTAGCGGGCGGCCTGTAAGCATAACGGTTATTACTGGTTTGTTGGTTTGTTTGGCAGTTTTTATAATATCTAAATCTGCCTGATGCGGGTATAGGTTTTGCCTGTCGCGGCTTTCTCCCACTTCGCTGTCGGTTTCTCCGATTACCACAATAGTGACATCGGAAGCAGCTGATGCTTGTGCAACATCTTTGAATAAAGAGGATGAAGTAATCTGTGTCATTCTCCATCTAAGGTTTACAAAAGCAATATCCTCCAACTCGGCATATTCCAATCGTATAGACACCGGCTGCCCGGCTGTCATATTTATTTTCTTGTTGATGGTTTGCTTTACTTTATCGGTACCCCAGCAGTCGATAAACAGTTCATTGTTCAGATAAACACGTGCATAATCATCCGCATTCAGGTAGAACTCATATTCGCCTGTTACAGGTGCTGTAATATAACCGTTCCAACGTACAGAAAAGTTGTCTGAATTTACTCCCGGCGCAGGGCTCAGATTGTGCCAGTATACAGACAGATTATCATTGACGGAACTATAAACAGGATTACCTCTGAACTCAATATTGTTAAAGAATTCTGTATCCAGGCCATTTTTATCTGCAGTTGATTTTGGCGTTAAAGCACTGGGTGGTATATTAGAGAAACGTTCGGATATATCGCTGTTTACGAAATTGATTTTCACATTGTCTCCAAATCTTTTTTTCAGGGCCTGATACACTGTTACACCTTTTGCCCCGGCAGGAGAATAACCTCCTAATGAAGATACATTGGCTAAGTTGCCTACGAGTGCTACCGATTTTATATTTTTCTTTAGTGGAAGTACATCTTCTTTATTCTCCAGTAATACAATTGATTTACGGGCAGCTTCAAGAGCCAGTTTTTGATGTTCTTCGCTATGAAATACTTTCGCTATTAACGATTCATCCGTATATGGATTATCAAAAAGTCCAAGTTCGAATTTTACCCTCAATACACTTCCTACTGCCCTGTCCAGATCTTTTTCAGCTAGTCTACCATCTTTCACAGCCTGTACAACTGTATTCTGAAATACATCGTGAGGATAATCATAAAACTGCATGTCCAACCCGGCAGATAGCGCATTTATAATAGCTTCTTCTCCCGATGCAACAGTATGGTGGTCTTTATATTGTTTTGCAATCGCTCCCAGGTCGGAAACGACAAAGCCATCGAAACCCCATTCGTCACGTAATATGGTTTTCAGTAACCACGGGTCGGCAATAGCAGGAACTCCATCCCGTTCGTGATAGGCCGGCATAATCCCTTTAGCCTTAGCTTCGGTAATAGCTTTCTCGAACACATAGAGATGTGTGGAACGTGCTTCCCGTTCACCAATAAAAACGGGCGAAGTATTTACTCCCCCTTCGGGAATACCGTGTATGGCAAAGTGTTTTGGTTCGGCGACAACGGTATTATTATCTTTCAGGCTGTTTCCCTGCATTCCTTTTATCAGGCTGACAGCGTAACGTGACGAGAGATAAGGGTCTTCTCCGAATGTTTCTTCGGTACGCCCCCATCTGATATCGCGAGCCAGATCGAGGTTAGGCCCCAATACGAAATGCACGCCATGTGCCCGGGCCTCTGCGGCAATAGCTTTTCCTATATTATTCACTAGTATCGTGTCCCATGTGGATGAATTGCCTATCGGGGTGGGGAATGTAGTCGCTCCCTCGCCCTGATAACCGTGTAATGCTTCTTCTATGAAGATCACCGGAATGCCTAAGCGGGAGTTTTCTATTGCGCGTTTTTGCACTGCGTTGGCTATTGCTGCTGTTTTAGGATAGAAATCATGTATAGACCCGATGCACATGGAATCGATAAAATAGGCAGCCTCCTTTTCTTTAAGTTTATCGGGACCATCCAATATATCATTCGCAGAAAGCATATCGAGTTGTGCAGCTTTTTCTTCTAATGTCATTCGGGAGAGCAGGTCGTTTACTCTGTCTTTTACAGATGCATTTGGATCTTTGTAACGTGGCGTGTCTGAACATCCTGCACAGAGGAATAACGAAAATACTGCGACACAGATGTAATTCATCTTTTTCATGGATATAATTTTAATTAAGGATATTTAGTCGATTTTTCTTAAATCAAAAGTATTTCTACTCCATTAAAATAACCTTAACAGGAACATTAAGACACGCTTAATTACGCATTAATACTACATTTTAACGTTGATTTCTTTTCCATCAAATACAATAAGGTGGTCAGCTTTGTCCGATGAAGATTCAATACTTTTTCCAGTTGGCAAAAGTGTAATTCTGAAAGTCCGTTTAGATAACATACCCGGAAATTCTCCTTGTCTTGCACCTATGGTAAGAGTCTGGTTTGTATCATCCCAGTTCATTCTGATTGTGGAATAAATGCCTTTCTCATAATTGTAATTATTGTTTTCGTCTTCGTATAAAACAAATTCGGCATCAGCACCCGGATAAATGAAAATATTGAGATCATCCCATTTCTTTTCTTCTGCATATTGCACTTTTGGCCCCCATGGAAGTATCGAACCCGCTTTGATGTATAGCGGAATAATATCGATAGGAGCGGCTTTGCTTATTTCCTGTCCTCCTTTGATTTTCTCTCCTGTCCAGAAGTCATACCAGTCGGCGCCTTTCGGCAGGTACACTTTTTGTATTTTTGCCGCGCTGAAGTCGGCGACCGTCCTGCCGTCCCGTGTACGGTTTACATACATAGAGTCGGTTACAGGTGTTACGAGGATAGATTTTCCGAACAAGAACTGGTTGTCTATGTCATATACTTTCGGGTCCTTTGCAAAATCCATCATCAAAGCGCGCATCATCGAGCCCGAATTATCCGTAATGTCATGCCCTGTCGAATACATATATGGCATCAGGCTATAGCGCATATTGATATATTTCTCCTGCACGTCGAAGGCCCAGTCTCCTCTTTCGCCAAACTGATAGATTTCCCGCGGGGTGTTTGTCCCATGCGAACGCATCATCGGCGTAAATGTCCCGAATTGCAGCCAGCGTACATACAGTTCGTGAAAAGCGATATCCTTAATTCCTTCGGGATATGCCCTGCCTGCCCAGAAACCGCCTATGTCGGTGTTCCAGTAAGGGATGCCGCAAAGGGAAAAGTTCAATCCTGCCGGAATCTGTTTACGCAGGGTGCTCCATCTGGAATCGATATCTCCCGACCATGAATTTGCGCCGTAACGTTGCTGTCCGGCAAAAGCCGAACGGGTGAAAATATACACGCGCTTATCCGCAGTTGCTTTTCGCTGGTTATCGTAAACACCTCCGACAGAAACGATGGGGAAAGCATTCGAGAAATCCCTGTAAGCTCCCAGATAAGTAGCTCCGTCGAGAGTTTCCCCGTTAATATTATCTTCCGGCTCCGTAGCATCGAGCCACCATGTGTCCATGCCTAACGAAAAGAGGTTCTTATTCATGTAATCCCAGTATATTTTCCGGGCTTCGGGGTTGAATGCGTCATATACCCTTACCCCGTTGTTGTGAGGGTAAGTATCGAAGTTCAGCAATAGTTTCCTTTTCTTCAGATCTTTGTGGATATTGGTATTCGGACCGAAAGACGGCCATACCGATATAGCCACATGTGCATTCAGACCGTGTATATCTTCCACCATTTGCTTTGGATTGGGGAAGGCCGGATTTTCGAATTCGACAGCGTTCCAATGCGTATTATCGGTACTCCAGTATTGCCAGTCCTGTATGATGCCGTCGAGAGGAACTCCAAGTTCGCGGTATTTCCTCACAGTGCCTACCAGTTCATCCTGAGAGGTGTAACGTTCGCGGCTCTGCCAGAATCCATACGTCCATAGCGGGAACATAGGCGCCTGTCCTGTAAGGTCGCGTATTTGTGCGATAGTGCCGTCTGCATCTTTCCCATACATAAAGTAGTAATCGATGCACTTGCCTGAGACCGATGTAAATGACATCCCATCAAAGGAGTCTTTATATTCGGTTTCTGAATAATTATCCCAGAATACAGCATATCCTTTTACCGAATGGATAATAGGAACAGCAATCTCCGTATTCGCCTGACGCAGTCGCACGCTTTTCCCCCGCTGATTCATATATCCTTGCTGGTGTTGTCCCAGTCCGTATACGGCCTCCTGCTTGTCCAGCAGGAAGGTTTGTTGAATCTCACAGGTTTTTCCGCTTTTGTACTGTTTCTCCGTAAAGAGGGAAGAAGAGTTTTTTTCCGCAATGAACGGGCGGGTGTCCAACCCATTGAACTGTACATCCCCTTTTGTCAGGTTGAGGGTAACAATTATTTCAGAAGATGAAAGGGTGATTACATTGTTAAACCTCTCTGTTTTAAAATCTGTCTTTTCCGGTATCTTTATCACTGACAGGCTCTTTTTATTAATCTTCTCTGTTTTAGGATATTTCAGTACCCTGACAATCTCAGGACTATAGAATTGTAACTCAATCGTAGTCTGGCCGACTTCAGCTTTTACGCCTTGAGATGTTTGCTGATAGTTTTGTGCGCTCAATAGCGTTGACAAAGCTATCAGCATAAGTATTATTATAAGTTTGTTCATGTCCTGTTGTTATTCTGTTCCCAGATTTCCGTTTATATAGCTGTTAGTGGCATTATTGTTGATGCGGACTTTCCCCTTAATGGTATTTTCGCTGACAATGGCGCGCTGTACGTCTTTACTGATAGTAATCTGCGGACTGTCGTGCATAAAGTCGCATCCACGTACTACGATAGAGCCACCGTTTACCTGTATTGCACTTCTGTTTTCCTTGTTTCTGTCCCATTGTACGAAAATACAATCTGAGAAACCGACAGTTCCTACCCCGTTAATCTTGGCAATCTGATTACAAGGGCCCCAGAACGCACTGTTTACAAAACGTACATTCCCATGGTTCGCATTGGTTACTTCCACCATTGTAGGGTCATCGCCATTCAGGGCAACAAATTCAGCGTTGGTGATAAGTATTCCATAGGCTGCGCTTTGTTCCACTTTTACAGATGTGTGGCAGGCATCGGCACCTATTCCCAGGAAGTTCCCGTTACATGAGCCGGTACTGCCTTGGCTAGCCCCGAATTTATATCCTACATTGTATCCGAAACAGAAAGTATTTATCACATAGTGCCAGTCGGTACGCTCAAAAATGAAAGCTTCGCCATGCTCCCTTTGCCAGTTGTAAAGAGTCGGTTTCATGCTCCACCATGGGTTCCAGTGTACATTTTCAATACGGCCTATGTCATAGATGGCATCTACATATATACCTCTGCGGAGCGGTTGCCCGCTGATATTGCGGATAAGGGCGCGTTCGTTATGCGATGCGTCGATAGCATTATAAGGATTGAGCATTTCCACATCGAGAAGAGCCGGATTCTTACCTTTCATAGCTACACCCCACGGATAAGCGTCGGGTATTTTATCCGGGTCTTGCGATGGCCAGTACATGACTATCCCGCGAAGCGTACTGTTTGTATTGATTGTTATAGCAGGAGTACCGTCGAGGTCTTTCCCTTTATTTCCTGTGATGAGTAGGGTGGTGCCGTCATCGCCCGGTTTGGGTAGTCCGGCGTTGCGGATACCATTATGCGATGGTACCGATTCTATCGACCCTTTTAAGGTAACAGCTTGTGGAATATTCAGCGATCCGGCGATCAGATACGTGCCATTAGGCAAATAAACTGTCCCACCTCTTTTACCGAAAGAGTTCATCGCTTTTTGAATAGCATCAGTGTCGTCTGTGATTCCGTCCGCTTTTGCTCCGAAATCCTTGGCAGAAACAACGTCAACAGACTCCGGATAGGGTTTGATATCCGCATCCTGTTGTTTTTTACTTAATCCTTGTGCCGACATGCTTGTTATACCAAGGATGAAGAGCAGTGTAAATATTATTTTTTTCATAATAAATAGAATTTATTGAACTTTATTTTTTGTGATATATATCTTCTTTCCTTTATTAATACCATTTTCATTAAATGAGTCTATGGAGAAATAATACTCCGAATCGCGGTTGAAGAAACGTCCTTCGAAGAAATTACCGGAATATATCATTGCCGCATTTTTCAACTGGTCCTTTTTTACTCCCCATCGAAGGATGTAACCGTTTGTATCAGAGGTTTTATCCCAATTCAGCCTTATTATTCTCCTATCTCCGGTATCTCTTTCAATGCGGATATCGGGAACCCTCTCTGGTAGTTTTCCTTGTCCGTTCCCAAATATCCTGAGATCATATAATGAGAAATTTCCGGGTATATCTTTTGTGTTTTTTATGCGGATATATCTCGTTTTATGTTGATTATCCAAAACAATAAGCTCGTGTGCCATATCCTTATTGTTGGAAGTTCTGTCGACGATTGTTTTCCAATCGTCGCCATTAGCTGAGCACTCTATAATGTACTGATAGGAATATGTTTCGGGAGCTTTCATCGTGAAGTTATGATCTGCAAAATTTATCTGAATTGCATTTACGGTCATTGGTTTTCCCAAATCGGTTTGTAACCATTCCCCCGGTTTTCCCGAAGCGGCAGCCCACCATGTTTCTATTTTCTCATCATTGGCTTTTGTCGGCTCATATCCTGTCAGGGAAGAAGATGCCGTAATTGTTTTACCGTAGGATAATATATTCCATGACAGAGAGCAGTCGTTTTTCTCCATATCTATTTTTTTGTCGGGAATGTAGAAAGGGTAGTCGGAGAGCACAGTATGCGAATGCAACTCATCATCAGATGACATATAAGCGGGGAATAATCCTATTCTTCGTTCAAATATATGTCTTACCGAGATAGTCATGGTAGCTACATGCCAGTAATTTCCGTATTTATCCTTGAATGTATGGCCGTGTCCTGCACCGCCGATAAATCCTCCGGGTTTGAAAGAGAACGGGCTGCTTTCTACATAAGTGTACGGACCCAGAGGATTATCGGATATGTATAACCCATCGCCATAAATGCGGTATTGAGTCCCGGGTGCAGCATATTGCAGGTAGTATTTACCTTTGTATTTGATGATACAAGGGCCTTCGTTCCATCCGGTGCGGGTTTCTTCATTATTTACTCCCGGTACTTCCCATCCGTATTTATCTCCGTTATGTCTGATAAGTACAACGGCTTCACCCATTTCTTTAAACCCGTTGTCAGGGTCAACCTGAACGCCCATAATAGGATCTACATCGGAGCATCCCCAGTAAAGATAAACCTTTCCGTCATCGTCCTTGTAAAAAGCAGGATCGGTCATTCCATGACTGAACCGGCTGCCCGCATCTACCCAGTTGTCTTCATCGGGATTGGTTGTTCTGAATACTGTAGGAGCACCTGACCCCAGATAATATAACGCATCATTGTGTACTAGAACGGTAGGCGCGTAGCCCTCGATAGTTTTGATGGTTTTACACGGAATATAAGTCCATTCGCTCAAGTCAGGGGAACTCCAGTAGCCCCCCGACTTAGATGCAAATAAGTAGTACTTTCCCTTAAAGTATTCTATCACAGGATCGGCAGCTTCCCTCCGTGTCGGATCATCGAACTGGAATCGATAATTCAGATTGAGCGGGTTCGCTATAATCTGCCTGTTCTTTCCGTTAGTCTGACTTTTAGAAAAAGGACTGTAGAGAATAAATAAACCTAAAAAAAATAATATATACGGATGTATTTTATACATGCTTTTATAGTTTAATCATAATTTCTCGGCTGAAGGCGGAACGTCTTTTGCTCCCCAGTTCCTGTTTGGTTTATTGCCCATAACCAGTATAAGTTTACCTCCGTTTTCTATATCAGAATGGCTGAACCATGCTTTATCCCAGTCTTTTCCGTTGAATGTTGCCGACTGGATGTATTTATTATCGCCAGAATAGTTTTGAGCCTCGATTTCGAATACTTTACCATTGCTCATTGTCATTTTGGTATTTGCGAAAAACGGACTTCCTATATTATACACAGGCATTCCCGGGGTTACAGGATAGAAGCCCATCATAGAGAATACTACAAAAGCTGAAGTACCGCCGCCATCTTCGTCACCGGGCAGACCCATAAGGTCGTTGCGGAACCATTGGTTTATCAGTGTGTGGATGCGTTTTTGCGTTTTCCACGGCTGCCCGGCATAGTTGTACAGGTACGGAATATGAAGGCTCGGCTCGTTTGCCATCGAGAACTGTCCCACATTGCCTGTATGATCGGGTAGCTGTCCGTAAAATTCAGGTTTACCTTTACCCAGCGGTTCTACGAAAGTACGATTCAGATTAGCGATAAATTGTTCGTTGCCGCCCATGAGACTGATAAGGTCGGCAACATTGTGAGGTACATCCCAGCGGTAAACCCAGCCATTATTTTCCCCATAATAATCACGTGCGCCCATTCCACCAGAATAGCGGTAATCGAATGGTTCGATGAATTTCCCGTTTTTATCTTTAGGATGGAAGAATCCTGTTTCGGCATTGTATACGTTTCTGTAATTATATGAACATTTCAGGTAATAATCGGCTTCTTCTGTTTTGCCTAATGCTTTTGCTATTTGAGAAAGGCACCATTGGTCGTAAGAGGTACCTAGAGTGACGGCGATAGGCTGGCGCTTCTCGAACGAGTTTACGTTCTCTACAGTTTCCTTCTCTCCCGGATACAGGGCCGGAATATAGCCATGTTCTTTATAGAATTCGTCGAGCCATCCGGCAGGCGCGCCTGACCACGGAATTAGTGTTTTTTCTTCTATACCTTTTTTGCAGGCGATATATGCTTTTTCAAGGTCGAAGCCTTTCAATCCTTTTGTATAACCATCTATCACGGTGGCTACGGCATGATTTGAATTCATCCGGCGCGAGTCTCCGGTTATTTCCGGGAATGTAGGCATCCAGTTGGTACCCATCTGTTCGGCCATCAACAGGTATGAATTGATGATGTCTACTTCTGTTTTTGCCTCGGTGAGTACGCGTAGCGGGTGGGTTGCTCTATAAGTATCCCAAATCCAGTCGTCGGTATAGAAGGGTTTGCCTCCGTCTTCGTGTATTTTACCATCGAAGGCGCTGAAATAGTGCCCGTCTTCACTGATGCAAACCGGACGTTCATAACAACGATACAGAGATGTATAGAATACAGTTTTCTCTGTATCGTCGTTTCCATTCACCTTAATTTTACCTAAAACCTCATTCCAAATCGCACGCCCTCTGTCGGCGAGTTGTTTTACGTTATAATCTTTTTGTTCTCTTTTCAGGTTGTTCTTTGCTTGTTCTTCACTGATAAATGAAATACCATAGCGAAGGTTTATTGTTTGTGCTTTGTCTCCGTAATATAGTACAACAAAAGCATTGTCTCCCTCAACCTGTCTTTGGCTTTCGTCGATGGCATTGTCTTTCCATGTGCCGGATTCTACAGGAGTTTGTTCTGTTTCCAGATATATATATACGTTTGTATTATTTTCCAGTTTTTGATATCCGCTGACAGCATTGCCCTCTACTTTTATTGCTCCGTTTTTGGAATTCAATATAAGATAAGCCGGTGTTTCGGATTTTGAAAAGTCAATCTGGTAGATAGCCGATTGATGCGAAGGTGCATATTGGATATGCGTTTGCTGATCGTCCAGGTCTACTTCGTAGTAGTATGGTTTCAGCTTTTCTCTATCGTAACTATACGCCATGACAGGCTTTATGTCTTCTTTGGCGCCTTGATAAGGGCTAAGGTTGAAAGCCGAACGTCCTCTGTGGCTGGTTACAATCAATGGCAGGCCTTTGATATTATCGCCTGTGAAATCGGCCCGTTCGGGATATACCCTAAGCATACTGTTTGGCAGATGAATGGTAGGGTAGGTAGGTACAAGCAGATGACTGATGTTGCCCATATAAGGATTTACATAGTCGACCGGCTGTTTATTTGCACTACCATTATTTATAGATGTACAAGCTGATAAAATAAGGATGCAAATGAAGAAAAATACATTACTGATTTTCATGATAAGTAATTTATTAAGTTGATATTTTTTACAAAAGCAAATAAAAAGGATACCAACTAATAGATAGATTAATTTTAGATTAAAAAAAGACTTAATTCTCTATTCGTTTTCTAATAAATCGGTCGAATTAAGTCTTTTTAATTATAATTTTTGTCTGCGAGTCTGTTTCACCTCTTGTATAGTCCCGTCAGAATTGTAATACAATTTATCTACGCACACCGAACGAAGAGTTCCCTCTCCGGATACATCCGAGGTATGATAGAAAGCGTACCATTGGCCTTTGAACTCAACGATAGAACCGTGACTGGTGTCGCAAGTAGTCGGTTGCAGATAAATACCTTCATATTTCCATGGTCCCAGCGGTGAATTGCTTGTTGCATACCTCAAACGATTAGCCCCCGGATTATTGTCGGCATAAGACAAGTAATAGACGCCATTTTTTTTGTGTACCCAAGCCGCTTCGTGAAAATCACTCATTCCCGTCATTGGTGTCATTGCTCCATCTAACTTAGTCCAGTCATCTTTCTTTAATTTTCCACCATACATTCTGCCTCCGCCACCATTGTAAATATATGGTTGTCCATTATCGTCTACAAATACGCATGGATCTATTTCGGCAGACATACCTTCTACATATCCCCGTACACGGAATTCCTTATCGGGATATTTGCTGGTAGCTACACCTATACGCCAGGTATTGTTCCAATTGGTCGCATTGGTGGGATGGGGGAAATAGAAATAATATGTTTCATTGGCCGGATTGTACACGCAATCGGGAGCCCACATAAAACCTTCACAGCCCCAACCGGCTTGTTTTCGCACAGTGGCTGCATTCATGATCTCGCCATGATCTGTCCAGTTGACCATATCTTCTGTCGAAAACACATGATAGCGGTCCATACGGTCGCATCCCTGTGCAGGTTCCATGTCATGCGATGCATATACATAAAGTACTTCTTTTCCATTAATGTTCCATACACGTGCTGAAGCATCGGCTGTATACAGTGGACCTTTCAACCAGCTATTATACATTGGCGACTCAAAGTCTACAAACAGAGGATTGGCCATCGCTTTAGTGACAGGATAGGTGAAAGAATTGGACAGTTCCTCTAAATCTCCTGTGCGTGTAAATACAAACTGATCCACATTGCCGGGGGTACTACCGAAGTATTTCAGTACATGTTTCCCCTTGGTCAACTGGATGTTTGTAGCTGTTGTTTTTTTAGAGAAGTCCGTCCATCCACCCTGAGGTATAGTTATGCTCCGGCTTGCTCCACGCCCATCCACTTCAAAATAGAAACTGCCTTCCGAGCCATCTCCTTTTACACAATAGGTGTCGATAGAATAAGTCCCGGCTTCGTCCACCTCAATTGTATAACAAATCCACTCACCAGGCTGTACTTCACCTATATAATATCCACCCGATGCTCTGGCATCTCCACGTATATCAACTGCATGTCCGCTTCTATAACCGTCAGCAGTTTTGGAATCACTTTCGTAGTAAGCGACACCATTCACTCCTTCGTCGAAATCTTCGGCTTCTACTGTCCCAGGCACATGATGAGGCCCTTGATAGGCGGTTCCTTTATAGGCATTAAGAAACGCCTCTGTGTCATAATCCAGATCATTATCATAGACATAAGGACCATCCGGCTCGGAGGGTGTGGGAGGAGTAACTTCCGGAGGCGTTTCCTCCGGAAGTTTCTCAGGGGTCTCTTTACTATCACTGCACGACGCAAAGAGTAATGCAATGATCAGACTTCCTGTTTTAACCAGATTTATTAATAATTTCATAAGTCTTATTTTCTGGCAGGCCAGGTAGATTTCAAAGGGATTTCTCCGCGCAGCATCTTTTTGCCTTCTGCAGTGAGCCACAGATAGTGGTCGGTAGGCAGATTGTCTTCGATACCTGTGAAGGTAACATTGAGTTCCGAAGCTTTTTTGCACCAATCATTTCCTGTCAGGCCTTCTACCATAGTGGAAGTCATTCGATACCCACCATTCTGGAACACCACATAATAATCCTGATCTGCTGTATTACCCGGTACCTTCGATTGATTGAGGCATTTATAAATAGCCGTGCCTTCATCTATTTCATCAAACATAGCAATGTAGAGCATCTGAGCTCCCGACTTGATACCATGATACATCTGATTCCAAAGGAACGTACCACCCAGGCGCGGTTGAACTGTGTTATTCGGATGCATATTGCGGTCGGCAGAGCCGGGGAAACAAAGCGGAGCATAGTCTACTCCATTCTCTTTACACCATTTGACATCTTGCTCAATTAAACTATGGAAGTTCGGAAAATTATTATTATCATAACGACCCACAAACCACGGCATGATCACTTTGGCAGCTTTGATCAGATCGTGTAATTTAGCATCAGGTAAAGCATCGTTCCGCCTTTCGCGCCAGTAAGTAGGAACACCCAACATAATGTTGTAGCCCATTTCCTTCAATCCATTCATCAATCCTTCCACATCGGTAAGACTGTAAGGCCGGCCGTCATTGAAACCTACACCCCACAAAGTAATCAACGGCTTGCCGTCATGGTAGAGGTAGTATTTCTGTTTGGCTTCCCTATTCAGTAACTGATATTTGTCCATGATAGCTTTTGCATCGGCCAAAACAGCAGCTGTAGTGTTATTCTTATTAGGCTCGTATCCACCCAGGTCGTACATTACGCAGATGGCGCGCTGATAAGTGTTAGACCCTTTCATGGCAGACTCCAGTACTTTATCGAAATGAGTCTTTCCATCATGGTTGTTTATTACCTCACCCACAAATCGTTGCATAAATACTCCATCGAGACCGTATTCCTTCATCCATTTGAAATGGAGCAATACGCTCGATTCATCATAAGCGCTATATACGGTAGCCTTTTCTCCATTGGGATAGAAAAAATGTTCTGACCGACCGGGTGTACCATCGTCTCCGGGTGTATACTGAACTGTATATTCGCTCATATCCGGCCAGAAATCGATTTTGTTTCGTAACACGCCAGGCTTAAACATGTCATTCTCCCGATAGTGATACCACTCGGTATTTGCATGGTCGGCATGTGGACATCCGTCTCCGGGTGCGCCAAACCATCCTTGATAACCAGCCATCACCAATCCCCGGTATGTATCGAAAGGCTTGCCGTCCTCATGCGGGGCAAAGCCAAGGTCGTTATATACCTCTTCTACAGGTGGATTCGGCTTCGGATTCGGCTCTATTGCGGGTGGAATATAGTCGTCATCTCCGCTGTTACAAGAGGTTGCGAATAATAACAGACCTCCCAATAATATCTTGTTTAGTTTCATATATTTCATCTTTATCATAAATATTAGTTTGTTATAAATTTTGAATAAATAGCTGTAATATATCAATATATACAAGCACTTTTCATTGTCTATTTGTACCCGGCCATTTACTCTATTTAATAACGAACCATTGTAAAAAGTAAAGAACCGGGAGAGAGTCTTTCTTTTTATGTCATCCCTCCCGGTAACATTTTGAGAATAATCTAAATCACCTTATATTACCTTTATTTACTCGGGATTTCAATCATTTTGATCTCTGTATAATTATATTTCTGTTGAGTATCATTTACTCTGGCACCCATACGGGCGAAATAAATATAACCAGGTTTAACAGGTAGCCTAAAGCTATAAACCTGGCTCTTCCCATCTTGTAACTTAGGTATGTTTGCCCAGCTTGTCATGATGCTTTTCCAATATAGAGGATCGCCATTTGCGTCTTCCGGGGTGTTATAATAACTGATCGAATTGCCGGCACCACAGAATTGATTCAAGCTAAGAAACGGCCTGATATCCCTGATATTTGGCAGTCCCGTTTTGATAGGAGCGTCGAAACGGCACGACATTGTCAGTGAATCATTGACATATTCCATTTGGAAATCAAACATTGTCAGATAAGGGGTCACTTCAAAATTTTGTTCTAACTTCTTTCCAATCCCTACCCGTATTGTATCGCAAGGCCACCAAGCTCCTTCGGGAACTACGTCATATGTACCTTTGAAGAGCTTCGTATTATTGAAAGTTCCATCCTGTTTCACGGGGATATCCTGATTAGCGGGATTGAGACTATAACTCTTCTCCCATATACGGATACGATTTTCACCCTGATCGGCAAGAATATTCTGGCCCGTAGTCGAATCGATAATACGTCCGGTGAAATGGGCATCAGGTTCATCAAAGTTATCAACTTCCATACACGAAGTTGCCAACAGTGCTGATACGCCCACAAGCAGACTATATATTACTTTTTTCATATTCAAGTATTTTAGTTCATTTATTTCCATTAATAACCATCATTACGTACCAAATTTGGATTTTTTCCAATTTCTCCGCCCGGTATTTGTTCATAATACCATCTTCTTTCGAATGTCACTGTACGGGCTATGGTTTCTACCTCGTTCAGGTATATCCATTTGTCTTCATTCAGTACATAATAAGGAAGTAAGGTATGTCCGAATTTCCCATTAAGGAAATCGATGTCGGCCACTCTCCAACGACGCAGGTCGAAAAGACGTTGGTTCTCGAAGCACAGCTCACGAGCACGTTCGTCACGGATATATTTCAGGTTTTCGTCAATGGCGAATCCGTAGAGCGACGTACCTATATCTTCCGGGTTGGTTACCATCTCATGAGGATGAGCGCCGGCACGTGAACGGATTTGGTTCACATATACGAATGCTTCTTTTTTCAGATTGTTGTCATTTCTCAGCGTACCCAACTCATAAGCGGCTTCCGCCCAGTTGCAAAGCACTTCTCCGTAACGGAATACTTTCCAAGGTTGTTTACTGCCGAATAATACGCGGCTGGCGGCAGCGGCAGCGGGGTCTGTATACTTACGAATAAACGCTCCCGAACGGGTATATCCTTCGTCGCCAAGTCCTTCACCCAAGCCGTCCTGTCCACTCACTCTCACCATTTTACCGCCAATATTCCGGCTTTCGCCTGCCCGCTGGGCTCTGATACGATATCTGTCGGTATAGTCGTTGCGGCTTCCTCCAATCTCGGCAGTGCCGTCAGCTGCTGTTCCCGGATATTCTGTATAAACACCTGCCTGGATGTCTGCCTTTTTGCCGGAGCCTGGTTCAGTCATTCCGGTGAAGTAGAAATTAGCACGGCAGCGAGGTTCCATTTCCCCGTTATTCCAAAGCTCTTCCGGACTGTCGAAACGAACCGGTTTGCCATCTGCGTCGATGATGGCAGGCATCTCATACAATTTCATGAGTTCCCATGTCGGTTGCAAAGCCGCTCCTGCCGCTCCACCGCCAATCATACTCAAAGGCAACACCATTCCGTCCCAGCAATGGAATAAACTTGTATCCCAAATGGCATCGGCCACTGCTGTATATTGTTTCACAAAAATATCCTCGTCTGCCTTATTATCATTCAGGAAGACTTCTACATATGCTTTTTCTTTGGCAGCAGCATCTGCGGCGCCTGCTCCATGCAGCGTATAGCCACCTTCCTGAATAAACTTACAAGCATCGTATGCATATTGGAAAAATTCTTCCGCTTTATCCGCAGGAATGCTCATCAGTCCACTGCTGACAGCCGGACCGCTTACATTGATGTAGCTACCATATTTAGCCGCACATCCGGCATACAACATAGCTCGTGACATCAGGGCGGCAGCAGCGTAGCGATTGGCGCGACCTGGTTCATACTTGCTTTTGTCAGCAGCATTTTCCATCGCAAACTTCAGATCTTCGTAGATAAACTTCCAGCATTCGTACTCTGTATTGCGTGGTTGTAGCAATGCTTCGCCAGCAGTAGGGTTCAACACTTCTTTTACAATAGGTACTCCACCATAGCGTTTCACCATTCCAAAATAATAAAACGCACGCAGGAAGTGAGCTTCGCCCAGGTAAGAATTATATTCTTCTTCGGTCGAATAACTGTCTCTATAATTCGGAAAAACCGCAATGAAATTGTTGATGTCACGGATACGGTCGTAAGGCCAAT